>Ga0075030_100000142_pt1 | contig 54703 bp, 52 predicted proteins | sample LitLauG_LLR_2012_FD_71393 | JGI IMG/M metagenome (GOLD analysis project Ga0075030, IMG submission 71393) | Freshwater sediment microbial communities from Pennsylvania, USA - Little Laurel Run_MetaG_LLR_2012 | ecosystem: Environmental > Aquatic > Freshwater > Creek > Sediment | place: USA... | reverse complement strand
CGCCTCCTGAAAACTTTGCGGCGAGGGTGTGAACACGATCTTGAAACTGGTCTCATCGAGCGGGCCTTCCGGCGCGTCCGAGCGTTGCGGGTACACCAGGGCCAGGTACCGGAGAATCGTGTAGATGTCCCCATCCTCCGGCTGGCGGAACTCGTAGCCGTTGGAGCGGAAGTGAATCGACGCGCCCCGGCTCGAAAGGCGCCACACCAGGAACGCGCAGCAATCGATGGCGTGCTCAAACCAGGCGTCCAGCTCGTGCGGGATGTCGCGATCCAGGAAGACCTCGACGGTCTGCTCCTGCTCGCGCGCGAATTCGCGGATCTGCAGGCTGGCCAGTTTGGCCGAGGCTTTCCAATCCACGTGGCGGGAGCTCTCGAAGGCCTCGTACGGGCGGATGCGGTAGAAATCCCGGCCGAGGCCGCGGTAGTGGGTTTCGATCTCGCCCGCAATGCCGGCCAGCAGGTCGTCAAACCCGGGCTGCGGGTCGATGGAAGGGTACACCGTCATCTCGCGCCGCAGCGTGACCCTCGCCGTCTTCTCCAAAAAGCCGAAGGGGAACGACGTGGAAAAGGCGAAGCTGTTTTGCCGGTAAGCCCCGCGCCTTGGGAAGCGTGCCTCCACGGTCTCCTCCAGGGTGGCGTTGGCCGCGATCAGCGGGAAGTATACGCCCGATTTCAGCGTGGGGCTGGCCGGGTCGCGAATGCCTTCCACCCGGACCGAGAACGACGGCATGGGCCACTTGGTATTCCTCACCAGCAGCCTCCCCGGCACCATGCGCATGGCGGGCACGTGCTCCGGGAGCAGAAAATCCAGCTCCAGCCCGGCCAGGCAGAGGCGGCTCACCAGGCCCGAGATCATCAGCGTGGCGAGCATCGCGGCCAGGATCAGGAAGAGCAGGTTGTTTCCGGAGACGATGGCGCCGAAGCCCACCACAACGATGGCGAACGAGAACAGCAGGCCGCCGTGCGTGATCCGGTACCGGATCCGCCGCGAGATCAACGCACGAAACTGACGCCAGCGGCTGCGCACTGTCCCGATTCTACCCTCCCCCATGGTAATAATGGATGTAACGCGTGGGCACCATGTTGCTTCGGAGGCGGGCGAAAGGGATGTTCCGGCGGACGGCGCCGGTGGCGGCGTTGGTTTGCGCCCTGGCGACGGCCGCGGAGCCGCTGGTCCCGCTCACGGTCTGCGAGGTGCTCCGCGACCTGACCGTGGTCGATGGCAAAACCGTGGTGGTGCTGGGCCGCTACTCGTTCCGGCAGAACGGCCGTTGGGTGGGCGAGCAGACCTGCGAAGCGGCGGCAGCTACCGGGGCCGCGCCCCAACTCTGGCTGGCCGAGGACGCCAAGGGCGGCCCCAAGCCACCGGAGGATTTCGAACTGGATGCGGCCGTGCTGCACCGCAAGCTGGCTGAAATCCAGCGGCACACGGCGCTCGGCAAATTCAAGTTCGGCAACCCCGACTATGACCGGTGGGCCTTCGTTTACGGCAGGATCGAAGCGCGCAAGGGTGACGCATTGAAGCAGGCCGCCGCCAATATCGTGGTCCGCGGCAGCGGCGCGGTAGTGTTCATGACGCCGGAAGAGTAGCGGGCAAGGCAGGGCGTCAGATCTTCAGACTCGACTCGGGCGCGGAAACTTCCTGGTCCTTATACTGCAACTGGTACAGCTTCCAGTAAATGCCACGCTGCGCCAGCAACTCCTGGTGGGTGCCGGATTCGCGCAGCCTGCCCTTGTGCATCACCAGAATGCGGTCGGCGCGCTGGATCGTGGAGAGACGGTGGGCGATGACGATCGAGGTGCGGCCCTCCACCATGCGGTTGAGGGCTTCCCGCACGCGGAATTCGGTTTCGGTATCGACGCTGGAGGTGGCTTCGTCCAGAATGAGGTAGCGCGGGTTGTGCGCCAGTGCACGGGCAAAGCCGATCAACTGCTTCTGCCCGGTGGAGAGTCCGCTGCCGCGTTCGCGAATGGCGTGGCCGAAGCCGTCGGGCAGGGTGCGGACGAAATCCAGCAGGTTGACGTGGGCGGCGGCGGCGGCCACGTCCGCGGGGCCAATGCCGGCGGTGCCGAGACGGATGTTGTCTTCGATGGTGCCGGTAAAGAGATACGGGTCCTGCAGCACAACGCCGCACTGGCGGCGCAGGGCGAGCGGGTCGAAGTCGCGGACGTCCACGCCGCCGATCCGGATGCTGCCCCGCTGCACGTCGTAAAAGCGCAGCAGCAGGCTGATGAGCGTGGTCTTGCCGGCGCCGGTGTGGCCCACCACCGCGATGGTTTCGCCGGGAGCGATGCGGAAGGTGACGTCGCGCAGCACCCAGTCTTCGCCGTTGTAGGCGAACCAGATGTGGTCGAAGTCGATTTCGGCGATCTCCGCCGGCGGGGTGCGCGGCGCGGCCGGCGGCAGCACGGTGGCTTCGGTATCCAGCAATTTGAAAATGCGCTCCGAGGAGGCCATGGCCGATTGCAGAATGTTGTACTTCTCGCTCAGATCCTGGATGGGACGGAAGAAACGCAGGCCGTATTGCAGGAACGCCACCACCACGCCGAGCGTGATACGCCCGCTTTGCACGCGCAGGCCGCCCACGGTCAGAATGGCGGCCAGCGCCAGCATGGAAATGAATTCGACGACCGGATAGAACCAGCCGTAAGCCGTGATGGCGTCCTTGAAGGCGTTCATATGTTCGCGGTTGACGGCGCGGAACTCCTCGCCGCTCCGCCGTTCGCGGTTGAAGAGTTGCAGCACCACGATGCCGGTGATGTGCTCCTGCAGATAGGCGTTGATTTTGGCGATGGCAATGCGGATGCGCCGGTAGCTTTGGGCGACGCTGCGGCGGAAGACCACCGTGGTGAGGATCACGAACGGCATGGCCGCCAGCATGATCGCGGTGAGCAGCGGGCTGAGGTCGAACATGATGGCCAGGATGAAGACCAGCACCAGCACGTCGCCCAGGATCGTAACCAGCCCGGAGGCGAAGAGTTCGTTGAGCACGTCGGCGTCGGTGGTGACCCGAGTGACCAGGCGGCCGACGGGGTTGCGGTCGTAGAAGGCCAGGTCGAGGCGTTGCAGGTGCTCCATGAGTTGCTTGCGCAGGTCGAACATGGCAAGCTGCCCGGTGTATTGCATGGTGTAGAGCTGGACGAATTCGGTGAGGAAGTTGCCGGCCAGGACGCCTAGGTAGAGCATGGCGACGGTGGAGAGGCCGGTCCAGGCATCGGCGGGCAGCCAGCGGTCGAGCGCGGTGGGCAGACGATGGGGGTCCGGCTGCAAGTACCGGTCGACGGCGACGCGGGTGAGCAGGGGCCCGAGCACCTGGAGGGCTGACTGGACCAGCAGGAACGCCAGCGAGAGCCCGACCAGCCCGCGGTACGGACGCATGTAGGTCAGGAGCCGCCGCATCAAACGGCCATCGTAGGCTTTACCGAGGACCTCTTCTTCCACTGTGTTTCAGTCTAGCGCGGGGGGTGAAGTGGTTGGGTGCGGTTGCGGCGGCCGGGCTACGCGGACTTTTCGCAGGGCGTAGCAAGCTGTCGAGACCGCACAGGATCCGGAGCGTATAGTCACTCCCACCAAATGGACTGAGTCTTGCAAGAACTCGAAAGCGCGCACATGGGCGCCGATCCAGTTGGTCAACTGTTCATCGCTGGTGGCCTCCGCGTAGGTATAGGAACTGGCGCCCAGCACCGCCACGAAGAGATGGCCGGCTCCGGGCGGGCCACCCTGCGGGTCGTGGATCGGACCAGGTCGAGCTTGCTGACCCAACGCTGATACAGTTCGCAGAACCGGCCGTAGCCACCCGGGGTTGGCCTTGCTTGTATTCGTCCCACAGAGGTTGCAGGGTTACATGCCGATGCCGTTGCTTCTGGCTCGGGAATCGCCGCGAAATCCGGCGCCGCTTTGGTGGGGTCGGTGGTAGGCGGTTGCGCTCCACCGAACCACGCCGACTCAAGTTTCTCGTCGCCCCAGCCCTCCGGCAGCGGCCGCGTACTGCCTATGGTTTTTGGCCCGCTCCAGATAGTCGTGCACGGTGCCCAGGCCCAGCAAACCACTGCGCCATGATCGCGATCGCCTTCCGGGCCGATGCCAGGATTGCCGAGCGTCTTGGTGTGGCGGCATCGGCACAAGATGCAGCAATCGGGGATGACCTAAAGGATATAAGCAAGGAGTTCATGGCTCTACAAAACGATAGGCATATCGCCGGCTTACGACAATTCGAAGGTTTGGTCATACACCGAAGTGGAGAGTGTAATCGTCAGAGCGCATCACTTGTACCTCAAATGGTTGGGGCTCGCCAAAACTCCTCTGGCGACGGCTTACCTGCTGGACATGCTCGGCGGAAAATGATGGAGCTCGCCGCCGTGACGCAGAACTAACCACAACTTATGATTAGCCTTGGGACCCCGACCTCCAGCCCGCCCGCGTAGTAGTCTCTTACCTTAACCAATCGAGTTAGAAAGACCACTCGCTCATACGGAGGTGCCGATGCTCGCTCCGACGAGGCCGTAGCGATCACACGCCCCGCGGATAAAGCGCGACAAAAGCGCTACGATCAAGCGATCCACCTGCCGCCTGGTCGCCGATGCTGAGACTGGCCAGAGCGGTGGAGGAATTACTCCTGCCTGGTCGCCCAGCGTTTACCAATTCCGCTGCTCCGTCCGTATCACGCGCGACTCGTACGAAGCAGATTGTTAGAGCCATGGGTACGCATGAGTGATGGCTAGCCCCCCATTCGTTAAGTGAGCATTGGCTTTAGTCCAGCTTCTTGCGGAACCGCGCCGCGCTCAGGCTCAGCACCGCGACGCCGTAGAACAGCATCGCCAGCATCTGCGGCCACAGGACCGAAATCCCCACTCCCTTGAGAAAAATCCCGCGCACCACCTCCATGAAGTAACGCAGTGGATTCAGGTAGGTCAGGTATTGCACCACCACGGGCATGTTGCGAAGCGGGAAGGCGAAGCCGCTCAGCATGAAGGCCGGAGTCGAAAAGAAGAAGTTCATCATCATGGCCTGTTGCTGCGTGTGCGAAATGGTGGAAAGGAACAGGCCCGCGCCCAGCGTGGTCATCAGAAACAGGACGGCGCAAAAGAGCAACAGGAGTGGACTTCCGCGAAAGGGCGTGTGGAAGACCAGGAGCGCCACGGTGCTGATGAGCACCACGTCGAGCAGCCCCACTATGGCAAACGGCAGTGTCTTGCCGAGCATCAGCTCGATGGGCCGGATGGGCGTCACCATCAACTGCTCCATGGTGCCGATTTCCTTTTCACGCACGATGCCCAGCGCGGTCAGCATGAGGGTCACCATCATGATGATGTTGGCCACAACGCCCGGCACGAAGTAATTCCGGCTGTAGAGATCGGGGTTGAACCAGACGCGGCTGCTGGCCAGCACGTTCGGGGCGGTCGTGGCCACCGGGGAATTCGGGCTTCGCGTGAGCACGCGAACGCTCTGCTGCCCCGCCAGCAGGCCGCGGGAGAAATCCGCGATGATCTCGCCGGCGTAACTGGAGACCAGCGACGCCGTGTTCGAGTTCGAGCCATCCACCAGCACCTGGACCTCGGTGGCGCGTCCCCGCCGCACATCGCGTTCGAAGCCCGGCAGCACCCGTACCACGGCCTGGGCCAGACCGCGGTCGAGCGTCTGCTGCACGTCGTCCTCGCTGCGCGGCATCGAGACCACATCGAACCGACCGGAGCCCTCGAAGCGCGCGCGCAGGTCGCGGCTCAGGGGCGAGCGGTCCATGTCCATCCAGGCGATGCGGGCGTGGTCCACGTCCAAATTCACGGCGAAACCGAACACCACTAACTGCACCATGGGCGGCACGAACAGCAGCACGCGCATGCGCGGCTCGCGCAGCGTCTGGATCAGCTCCTTACGTAAAATGACCAATATCCGTTCCCACATAGAGTTCACGCCAGTTTCTGATTCACCTTGCGCGTCGCCAGAACGAAGATGATGGCGGCGTACAGAGCCAGGAATCCGAATTCGCCCCACAAGACGGTGGCCCCCACACCCTTCAGGAAGATGCCTTTCAGGATAGTCACCACGTACCGCGATGGCACGATGTGGGAAATCACCTGGATCGCCGGCGGCATGTTCTCGATAGAGTACACAAATCCCGACAGCAGGAACGCCGGCAAAAAGGAGCTCAGAATGCCCATCTGATAGGCGGCGAGTTGCGTTCGGGCCACGGCCGAGACGAATACGCCCCAAAAGAGCACCCCCACCAGGAAGACGCAGATGGAGACCGCCAGCAGCAGCAGGCTTCCGCGCAGCGGCACGGTGAAGACGAACACGCCCACCAGCACCGCCATCAGAGCGTCGGCCACCCCCACCACGAAATACGCCAGCATCTTGCCCAGCACCATTTCCGCGGGCCGAAGCGGCGTGGATAGCAGTTGTTCCATGGTGCCCATCTCCCATTCGCGCGCGATGGTGAGCGAGGTGAGCAGCGCCGCGATGATCTGAAGAATGACAGCGATCAACCCCGGCACCACGTAGTTCTTGGATTCCAGCGAGCTGTTGTACCAGACCCGCAGCCGCGCGTCCACCGGCGCGCCGCCGCGCTCCCCGCCGCGGCGGTTCTGCATATCCTGCCGCAGCCGCAGCGAGTAGCCGCGCACCACGCTTTCGGCGTAGCCGAGGACAATGGAAGCCGTGTTAGAATCGCTGCCATCGAGCAGAATCTGAACCGGCGCCTCGCGCCCCGCTCCCACGTTTTTCGAATAATCGCGCGGAATGACCACGCCCATCAGAATCCGGTTTCGGTCGATCCCACGCTCGATGGCGCTGTATTGGTTGACCAGCCCGCGAACGTCGAAGAATCGCGATCCCTCGAACTGGCGGACCAACTCGCGGCTGGCGCTGGTTCCATCCTGGTCGTAGATCAGGGTCGGGACGCGGTCCACATCCAGGCTGAGGGCGTACCCGTACAGCAAGAGCATCATGACGGGAACCGCCAGAGCCATCGCCAGGCTGCGCGCATCACGGATGATGTGGTGCAGTTCCTTGATGAACATGGCCCGCAGGCGCCGGTAGCTCATGCCGCCCTCCTCTCTTCAGCCTCGATCATGGCTACAAACACGTCCTCCATCGAGGGCTGAATCTGCTCGAGCTGCTTCACTTCGATGCCCTTGGCCGCCAGCGCGGCGCGCACGCGCGGTTCGATGGCCGGCACGTCATCCACCGTGAGATGGAGGCCGCCGCCAAACACCGCTACGTCCAGGACGCCGGGAAGCCCTTCGAGCCCCCGCATGGTCTCCAGCGGGTCCGACGATTCCAGATTCATGAGGCTGTGTGACGTCAATCCGTTCTTCAATTCCCGCGGCGTGCCCAGCGCGATCACCTTGCCGCGGTACATCAGCGCGAGGCGGTGGCAGTACTCGGCTTCATCCATGTAGTGGGTGCTGACAAAGATGGTGTGGCCGGTCTGGGAGAGATCGTGGATCAGGCCCCAAAACGCGCCGCGGGCGATCGGATCCACGCCGGAGGTGGGCTCGTCCAGAAAAAGCACTGGCGGGTCGTGCAGGATCGCGCAACCCAGCGCCAGGCGCTGCTTCCATCCACCGGAAAGCGTGCGGGTCAGGCTGCGCCGCCGCTCCGTCAGGTTGGCCATCTCGAGGACGTACTGCTTGCGGCCGGCGCGAAGGGCCTTCGGCACTCCGTAAATGCCGGTGAAGAAATCGATATTCTCCTCCACGGTGAGATCGTCGTACAGCGAGAATTTCTGAGACATGTACCCGATGTTGCGGCGGATCTCCTCGGGCTGCGACGCCACATCGAGGCCGCTTACGTGCGCTCTGCCTGAAGTCGGCGTGAGCAGGCCGCAGAGCATGCGAATGGTGGTCGATTTGCCCGCACCGTTGGGCCCCAGGAAGCCGAAAATCTCGCCTTTGGCGACCTGCAAGGAGACACGGTCCACCGCCACAAACGCGCCGAAAGTCTTCACCAGGTCATCGATCTCTACGGCCCATCCGTTTCCGTTCATCCTCGTGCCAACCCCTCAACCTCACGAATGGCGCTCATGAAGGCGGCCTCCATATTGGCGGCGCCGGTGTCTCGCTTCATCACGTCCGGCGCCGAACAGCGGATCAGGCTGCCCTTGTGGAGCAGTCCCACGCGGTTGCAGCGTTCGGCCTCGTCCAGATAGGCAGTGGTCATGAAAATGGTGATGCCATCCTTGAGAAGCTGATAGAGAATCGCCCAGAAATCGCGTCGCGAAACCGGGTCTACGCCGTTGGTCGGCTCATCCAGAAACAGAATCTGCGGGCGATGCAGGAGCGTACACATCAACGCCAGCTTCTGCTTCATACCGCCTGACAGGCGGCCGGCCTGCCGCTCGCGGAACGGTTCCATGCGGGTCATGCGCAGCAGTTGCCCGGTCAGATCGCCGCGCACGTGACCGACGATGCCGAACAGGTCGGCGTAGAAGACCATGTTCTCTTCCACGGTCAGGTCCTGGTAAAGGCCGAAGCGCTGGGCCATGTAGCCGATCTGGTCTTTGACGGCTTGCGATTCGCGGGCCACGTCGTGGCCGGCCACGCGCGCGCTGCCTTCGCTCGGGTCCATCAATCCGCAGAGCATGCGCAGCGTGGTGGTCTTGCCCGCGCCGTCCGGTCCCACCAGGCCGAAGATCTCGCCGCGCGCCACCGAGAGGTTCAGGTGGTCCACCGCCACCAGCGTGCCGAAGCGCTTGGTGAGGCCGCGAGTCTCGATGATGGGTGCGCTGCCGGTGGCCATTACTGCTCCAGCACGATCTCGGCGTCGGCCGGCATGTTCGACTTCAACTCGCGCCGCGGATTGTCGAGCTCGATTTTGATGCGGTACACCAGCTTGACGCGCTCCTGCTGCGTCTGAATCTGTTTGGGCGTGAACTCGGCTTCGGAAGAGATAAAGGTGACGCGGCCGTTGTACACCTTGCCCGGGTACGAATCCGTGGTAACCCGCCCCTTGGACCCCAGCTTGACTTTTCCCAGGTCGGTCTCATTAACGTATCCACGCAGCCACGGGTGGTCGATGTCGCCCACCGTCACTACCGTGGTGCCCGGCGCCAGCACCTCGCCCACGTCGGCCGCCTTCACGAGCACAACGCCATCCACCGGTGAGATGGCAATGGTGTCGGAGAGCTGCGAATCGATCAGTGACAGGCTGGCGGTAGACCGGGCAATCTCCGCGCGCCGAGTGGTCAGTTCCTGCTCCCGGCGTTTCATCTCCAGCGCGTTAGCCTCCGCCGCCTTGAGGGCCCCGCGAGCCCGCCCCACCTGCGCCTCCTGCGCGGCGATCTGTTCGGCCCGCGGACCGGCCAGCACCAAGGCTTCCCGTTCTTTTACCTGCTTGAGCAGGGCCTCGGCGCTTTCGATGCGGTTGCGGTATTGATCGAACTGTGCGGTCGAGATGTCGTCGTTCTTGTAAAGCGTCTGCGCGCGCTCCCAGTCCTTTTTCGCGCGCTCCACCTCGGAGGCCGCCGAATCCACCGCCGCCTTGGCGTCCAGTATTTCCTGCGGGCGCGAACCGTTCTTCAGTTCAGCCAGGCGCGCTTCCGCCGCACCCAGATCGGCGCTGCGCGTTTCGATATCCGCAGCCAGGGTTTGCTTCTGCCATTCCAGCGCCGTCCGAGCCTGCGAGAGTTGTGAATCGGCCGAGGCCAGCCCGGCCGCCTCGCGCTGGCGCTGCGCGATCAGTTGATCGCGGTCCAGGCGCGCGACCACCTGGCCTTTCCGTACAGCATCGCCTTCGTCGACCGTGCGCTCGATCAACCGGCCAGCGGTTTTGAATGCAATGTTCACTTCCGTAAGCTCGATGTTTCCCGAAACCACAATCCGGTTGCTGGGCTGATTGCCGATGCCGCGGAAGGCGTAGACCGCGGCGCCGGCCGCGGCCAGCACTACCAGGAGTATGATGATTCGCTTCTTCATGAGTGGTTCTCCAAAAAACCTACACAGACGAGAGGGTCCGCGTTACTGCACCATCTTCCTTACCGCGCCCATTGCCTGCGCCAGATCGATCCTGGCCAGGTTGTAGTTGTACAGTGCGGCCGTCTGGTTGTCTCGCGCGCGTTCCAGGCGGGTCTGCGCGTCGGTCACTTCCACGGTGATGGCCACGCCCGCGTCGTACCGGCGCCGCGCCTGGGTCAACTCGCTTTGCGCCAGATCCAGTCCCTCCCTGGCCACCTTCACCTGGTCGTCGGCGGACCGCAGAGCATCCAGCGCCAGGCGCACATCCAGTTCGATCTGCTCCTTCAGGTCGTTCGTTCTCACCTTCTCCGCGCGGTATTGCGACAGCGATTCTTCGCGCCGCGCATCGCGCCGGCCGCCATCGAACAGCGGCACCCGCACCTGGATGCCGATGGTCCGCGTGGGCAGCGAGTTGTTGATGGCGGTGCCGCTGGAGCCGTAGTCGCCGAACGCCGCCACCGTGGGCAGGCGCTCCAGTTTGGTGGCGCTGGCCGAGAGGCGCGCATTCGACTCGCGCTCGCTTTGCGCCGCGTAGTCCGGCCGCTCCTTCAGGGCTTGCGCCTTCGCCTGCTCCACAGCGACGGTGTCCACCGGTGTGTACGCCAGCTTGTCGGTCAGGTCAAGATCGGTATCGAGGCGTGCACCCATCGCCCGGAGCAATTGCAGTTGGGCGCTGCGCCGCTGGTTCTGCGCCACCAGAAGCCGTTGCCGGTCGTTCGCCAGTTGCACGCGGGCGCGGGTGATTTCGATTCCCGTTCCGGTTCCGGCGGCCTTCTGATTCTCGGCCTGCTTCAACACCGCTTCCGAGAGCGTGATGTTGGACTGCGCGGTCTCCACGTCGGCATCGGCCTTCACCGCCGTGAGGTAGGCGCGGGCCACCTGCGCGGCCACCTGCTCCTCCGATCCCGACAGGTCGGATTTGGCCGTGGCGATCCCCACCTTCGACGCCTGGTAGCGGCGGATGGAGCTGAAATCGAAAACGCTTTGCGAGCCGGTGACGCGCGCGTCCATTGTGGAGAACGGCCCGGCAAAAGCCGGGAACTGGAAACCGGGAATCGGCACCGTCACCTTGATTCCCAGGGCGGCCAGGTTGCGCGTCTGGTTCTGCTCCGAAAAGGCCGCTTCCACGTCCGGCAGCAGCGCCGCCCGCGCCTCGGCCGAGCGCAGTTGCGCCTGTTTCAGAGCCTCGCCCGAAAGCTGCATTCTCGTGTTTCCTTCCGGGGCGGTAGCGATTTCCACGGCGCGTTTCAGGCTAAGTTGCAGCGGACCGGCCGCTGGCGCGTGGGGCGTCATCATCAGGAGAAGCATCCACCCAAATCTCATCGTGTTTCCTCAAATTGCAGCACGGGCGCTCGAAAACCCGCGCTCAAAAAAACGACCAGCCGGCTGATGCGGGCTCGAAAATCCGTGGCTGGCGCCAGGGTCTCGGGGAAAACCGGCGCACCGCACATGGCGTGTGCCATGGCGCCGATCATGAAATGAGCTCGCCACGCCAGTTCCTCTTCCGGCAAGTCCGGCAGCGCCTGGCGCAGGGCCGCCAGGAAGCGCACAGCCGTGCTCTGAAAATGCTTTCTGGTGATCGCCGGCATCATACCTTCGGCATACAAACGGCCCATCAGCTTGACGAAGCGGGGATGCCGGTCCGCCGGCTCCGACATCGGGAGCAGGAACGCTTCCAGGACCTTTTCCACCGAGGGGCGACCCGAATCGGCCGCCAACCGGTCGAGCAAGGCAATTCGGGCTTGGTTCACCGGCCCCGCCCGGCGCACCACCAAGGCGTCCAGGAGGTCTTCTTTGGAGCCGAAATGGTAATGTACGGCAGCCAGGTTAACCCCTGCTTCCGCAATAATTTGGCGGAGCGACGTGGCATCGTAACCCCGCTCGGCGAAGAGCTTCTCGGCGGTATCCAGGATCTTCTGTTTGGTATCTTGCATTATTCAATCGAATGATTCAATTATACGTATGAATTGGGGAGTGTCAAGAGAAAAGGCGAAACTCCCTGCCCCAACGAAAGCCGTTGCATGCAATTCGTGGGGCGGGCGGCTTCGCCCGGTCTCGCCCGCTTGCGGGCGGTTTCTCACGGATTAGTGCTGGCAGCCGTTCAGCGGTTGCAGTTGGCCGGACAAACCCAGTAATCGAAGGCCAGCTTGCCGTTGGCGTCGAGCTGCGGTGTCCAAGTTTCGCCGCACGCCGTGCATTGCAGGGTGATTTCCTGCCTGTTAACGAGTCTGACGCCGAGCCGCGTCAGTTCCGCGCCCGACATGTGGCGCACATCCTCTTTGTCCACGCAAATGCGATCCAGAACCCTCATCGTCCACCGTCCTTCCGATTGGGCATCGTGGCCCATCAACCTTACTTCTCACCCAACGGAGCGCCGGAGTCAAGGGGTATCATGAGAATCATGCTCGTTCGGTCCACCCGATAGCACCAATCGATGCCCCTGCTGGAAAGCTGCACCGGCCTATCCAAAAGTTTTGGTTCGCGCCCGCTATTCGAGAACATCTCGTTGAGCATTTCCGAGGGCGAGCGTCTCGGGCTCATCGGACCGAATGGGGCGGGCAAGTCCACGCTCCTCAAGATTCTCGCCGGCCAACTGGAGCCCGATTCCGGCGCCATCTCCGTGCGGCGCAGCACGCGCGTCGGCTACGTGCCCCAGCAGGCCGAGTTGCCGCGCAGCCAGACCGCCGCCGAGGTCATCGCCGAAGCCATCGCCGACGAGCGCCTTGACCACCTGGAACGCTCCGCACGCATCAACCAGACCCTGGGCCGCACCGGATTCACCGACGGCGCCGTGCGCACCGAATCGCTCTCCGGAGGTTGGAAACGGCGCCTCGCCATCGCGCGCGAACTCGCGCGCCAGCCCGACCTGCTGTTCCTCGACGAGCCCACCAACCACCTCGACCTGGAAGGCATTCTCTGGCTGGAAAGACTGCTCTCCACCGCGGCCTTCGCCAGCGTAGTGGTCAGCCACGACCGTTACTTCCTGGAGAACGTGGTTGACGACATGGCCGAGATCGATCGGGCTTATCCCGAAGGCCTCTTCCGCGTTGAAGGCAGCTACAGCCACTTTCTGGAAAAGAAGGAAGAATTCCTGCTGGCGCAGTCCAACCGCCACGAATCGCTCGCCAATACGGTTCGACGCGAGGTGGAATGGCTGCGGCGCGGCGCCAAGGCGCGCACACGCAAGTCCAAAACCCGCATCGATGAGGCTGGCCGCCTGATTCAGGAACTCTCCGATCTCGATACGCGCTCGGCCAGGGGCGTCGCCCAGATCGATTTCAATGCCACGGGCCGGCGCACCCGGCGTCTGGTTTCCGTGGAGAACGTTTCGAAAGAACTCGGCGGCCGGGTGTTGTTCCGCGATCTCAACTTCACGCTCACGCCGGGCACGCGCCTGGGACTGATCGGGCTCAACGGCACCGGCAAGACCACACTGCTGCGCATCCTCTCCGGCGAGTTGGCGCCGGATGGCGGCACGGTCGAACGGGCGCCGTTGTTGCGCATGGTGTACTTCGACCAGGCCCGCGAACAGCTCGACCGCACGCAAACCCTCCGCGCGGGTCTGGGCGCGCAGGGCGACTATGTGATCTTCCAGGACAAGCCGGTCCACGCCGCCGGATGGGCCAAGCGATTCCTGTTCGATTCCGGCCAACTCGAGCGCCCCATCGCGAGCCTCTCGGGCGGCGAGCAGGCGCGCGTGCTCATCGCCCGATTAATGTTGGAGCCGGCGGATCTGCTGCTGATGGACGAGCCGACCAACGATCTCGACATCCCGACGCTGGAAGTGCTCGAAGACAGCCTGACCGAATTTCCTGGCGCGCTGGTGCTGGTGACGCACGATCGTTACCTGCTGGACCGCGTTTCCACCGCCGTGCTGGGACTCGATGGCGAGGGCGGCGCGGAGATGTTTGCCGACTACTGGCAGTGGGAAGAGGCGCAAGTTGTCCGGAAGAGGCCCAGGCCGGAAAAGCAGGCCGCCGAGCCCAGGCCTTCGGCCGCGGCCGCCAAGAAGAAACTCTCCTATCTGGAAGCTCGCGAGTGGGAGCAAATGGAGGGCCGCATTCTGGAGTCGGAGAAGGAATTAGAGAGCATTCGTGCCGAGATGCAGTCGCCGGAGGTGGTTTCCGACGGCTCGCGGCTGCATGCCTGCTACGAAAGGCTGCAGTCCGCCGAGGCCGCCGTGGAGGCGCTTTACGCGCGCTGGGCGGAGCTGGAAGACAAGCAGGTGTAGAGCTTCGCGCCGGGGTGTGATAAACTGGTGATCACCCTGAGATTGGGCCTGTGGCGCAGTTGGGAGCGCGCTTCCATGGCATGGAAGAGGTCGTGAGTTCGAATCTCACCAGGTCCACCAAGGCATCCCCCAACACGTCAAAGACTTACCGCACCGTCCCCTCTGCACTCACCTCTGATCTCGCCCTCGTGAGGTCCAAATGAGGTCCACACAAGGTCCAGTGCCCCGCCCCGTTCCTGGTATCCATGGAACGACGAATTTCCGGGAAGAGGAGGCAACCCCTCGCGATGGAGAGGTCATCGGGAAAACGTGGCGTTACGTGAACAAATCGGGCGGGCCAGACCGCCGGTTCAATGATAACCGGCAAATACCAATCCATCGGTACGGTCTGCTTGAGATGAGTTGCGGTTCATGGCGAATCCATTTGTGCCTGTCCAGGGCCAACGCGGCCGCGGAGTTTGCCAGAGCGCTAAGCACGGCGCTGAACAGCCAGCAGCGTGATGCGCAGCAGAATCAGTCCGAAGCTCCGCCGCCGAGAATGGAGACGGAATCTGATCTCTCGGGGGCCTTCGCCATACTGGGCCTCAAGCCCGGAGCATACTTCGACGACGTGACCGCCGCATACAGGAAACTGGCGGCGCAGAACCACCCTGACAAGGTGGCGCACATGGCTCCGGAATTCCAAGAACTAGCTGAACGCAAGATGCGTGAGTTGAATGCTGCATACGATCAGATCCGGACGGTGTATCACCAGCGTTGATCGGACGGCTGCTAATGGCCAGGTGTAGTGCTCGATCTCCCGTTCGACTTCGCGCGATCCCTCCCGGCGAACTGTTCGGAATTTCCGAATGGTTGGGCCTGGCTGTACCTCGCCCTCGTCAATGATCTTCTTGAGGTTCTCGTTGACGGTAGCAAACCGTTGAGCGCCCGGCAGGGGAGTTGGCAGAGCCATAATGGTCAAGTACGAGGACGTCGGCGCCATGGACCCCCAGTTCCGAATCACGAACGGCATAGCAGGTAGCCTGACACGCATTGAGCGCGCCCGCGGCTTTCTCGATGCGGCCAAGCTCTCCGAGGAGTGGATCACGGGGATGCAGCAGCGTGCGCTGGTGCTCGAGGCCCACCACACCACGCACATCGAAGGGACGCACCTCACTCTCGACCAGTCCGAGCGATTGCTCGCTGGAGAGAAACCGCCCGGCGTTGGCGCCGATGATGCCAAGGAGGTTATCAACTACCGCAAGGCTTTCGACCTGGTGGCCGATTACCTCGGAAGTGGTGATCCGATCACGGAAGGGCTCGTAAGGGAAATCCACAAACGGCTTGTCCGCGGCGTCCGCGGCAACACTGCGGCCCCCGGCGAGTATCGACGGGTCCAGAACTATGTCGCCAACTCGCTGACCAAGGAAATCATCTACACCCCGCCACCTCCACATGAGGTCCCGCCTCTGATGGCCGGGTTTGTCTCTTGGATCAACGCTGAGCAAGAGGTCCACCCCATTCTCGTCGCGGGAGTGGCGCAATTCCAACTCGTGCATATCCACCCATTCCTCGACGGAAACGGAAGGACGGCCCGCCTCCTCTCCATGCTCTGCCTCTACCGGAAGGGCTACGACTTCAAGCGCCTCTTCACGCTCAGCGAGTACTACGATCGCGACCGGTCCAGCTACTATCGGGCGATCCAGAGCGTCCGGGAGCGGGACTTGGACCTCACGGAGTGGCTTGAGTACTTCACGATTGGCCTTGGCTCACAGCTTGCGGAGGTTCAGGAAAAGGGCGAGTCGCTCATCCGCCTCGACGTCCTGACGAGCAAGCACAAACTCACCGCGCGACAGCGGGTGGCCCTCGAACTGGCGGCCGGCATGCCGGAGTTCCGGATGGAGGATTTCGAGGTCAGATGTTCTGGCGTCCACCGCCGGAGCTTGCAACGCGACCTGCGCGCCCTCATCGAGAAACATCTCATTGTGGCGGAGGGAGCCACGAATCGTCTCATCTACCGCAGGGCTGGCGAGCCCTGAGAACTTGCGACAGACTGGCGACACAACTTGCGACAAGCTCGCGCCAGTTCTCGCGACGATCCTGGGGTGGAACAAGGCTCGGTGGCCTCGGGGCTTCTGCTATATAAGGCGACCCGTTTCTTCGTCCTGGACGAGGAATTGGCAAGGCGGATTCGACCGCGCGCGTGCGCGTTGCATGTGGAATGTCACGCAAGGTCCGGCCGCTACCATGAGTCTCGGAAGTTGGACCTTTTGAGGTCCAGGCCAGCATGGAAGAGCGCATGGGGTCCAAATCGCCTTCGTGTAAGTCCCGTGTTTTCAACGCCGATGTCTGTGACTGATTGATTTAGAAACATGGCATGGAAGAGGTCATCTTCAGCCAAAACTATGAATTCTACCCCTAGTAAATAACACAAAAGAAACCAGTTCATCGGCAGAGCCATGGACGCTGAACTAAAGTTCGATGTGCGCTTTCATGATCATGCGCGTTTCCATGATTTGCTGAGAGGAGCCCGACGCCACCACCGTGTTGTGGCCAGGACGGGTCCGACTTGCATTTGTGCCTGCGGACGTTCAGCACGTAGAGAGTCCCTCGGCGGAGGCCGCTGTCCTATGGCTTTGACTGATCGCATCGTCGTTGATCCGAAGATCCTAACCGGGAAGCCGGTCGTGCGCGGCACGCGCATCTCGGTCGAGCTGGTGGTGGAGCTGCTCGCGACCGGCGGGAGCCACGCGCAGATCCTTACGAGCTATCCGCACCTCTCCGAAGAGGACATCCGGGAGCTTGCCTCACTTACGCGAGCGAGCTTCTGCGTGAAGAGAAGGTCTATCCCCTCAAGACCGCATGAAATTCCTGGCCGATGAGAATTTTCGCGGCCGGCCCTCGAGGCGCTGCGAAAGGCGGGTTGCGAAGTGTTCTCGATCGCCGAGGAATGCCCCGGCATCTCGGATGAGGAAGTCGCTGCTCTCTGCACGGACTAGCAGTGGATCCTTCTCACCTTCGACAAGGATTTCGGTGAGCTCGTTTTCCGGCGCGGGCTTTCGGCGGGCAGTGGCGTCGTGCTATTCCGTATCACGCCGGAATCCCCCGAAGAGGCCGCCGTCGTCGCTTTGGCGCTGGTCGAGGCCCAGCCGGATCTCCGCGGGTCTTTCTGCGTCGTCACGCGCGACCGAATTCGAGTTCGGCCAATAGGCCAGGGCCAGTTCGCTGATTGGGGACCACGGGACTCTGCAATATAAGGAGGCCCTTTTCTTCGTCCTGCACGAAGAACTGGCAACGCGGACGCGACCGCGCGCGTGCGCGTGGAATGCCCGTGCAAGGTCCGGCCACTACCATCAGTCTCGGAAGTTGGACCTTTTGAGGTCCAGGCCAGCGTGGAAGAGCGCATGAGGTCCAAATGAGGTCCCAATGGTGCACCCGCAACTCTTTAGAATTCGCGAATTCGCGCTTAAGACATGCAGTTGATACGTGTGCAACTCTGTGAACTGGCGCAGCTTGTGGTCGATATTGCGGTCCGCCCTGAGGATTTGAGAAGACTCGCGAAGGCCGTGGAGCCGTTCGGGCCGCAGCATCGGCGACGGCGACACCGGGTTGGCGCGAGCGAGTGACCTTCATCCGCTCGGAGTGGTAAAGTGTCTTCGAGGGAGGGAGGGAAGGCATGTCCGGTACTACCCGACGCGATTTCTTGGCGGCTACTCTGGGTGCCGCCGCATTCTCCCGGTTCGGCGGCGCGCAGACCACCAGGCGCCTGGCCACCGACTGGGTGACCCTGGGCAAGAGCAATGTGAAGGTGACGCGGCTGGCGTTCGGCACTGGGACTTTTGGCGGCCGGGTGCAGCGGGGACTAGGGCAGGAAGCCTTTACCCGCCTGGTGCGCCACGCCTATGATAACGGCATCCGTTTTTTCGAGACCGCGGACACCTATGGCGGTATGCATGACATGTTGGGAATCGCCCTGAAGGGCCTGCCGCGCGACAGTTACCGGCTCATGACCAAGTACCGCACGCCCAACACGGGCGACCCGCTGCCGCGCATCGATGTCTACCGGCGTCAACTGCAGACGGATTATTTCGACATCCTGTTGCTCCATTGCCTGCGGCCGCCCACCTGGGAGTCGGACTATCGCGAACTGCAGGACGGCTTGTCCGAGGCCAAGCACAAGAAGATCGTCGCGAGCCACGGGGCCAGCGTCCACGGCCTGCCGGCGCTGCGCACGTTTCCGGGGAACCAGTGGCTGGATATTGCCATGATCCGCATGAACCACAACGGCACCCGCATGGACGTCGATAGCGAACGGGAACCGGGCGGCGATGCCATCGGCAAGGTGGACGAAGTGGCGGCGCATACGAAGGAAGTGCACCAGCAGGGCATGGGCGTGATCAGCATGAAGCTGTGCGGCGAAGGCCGTTTCACGCGAGCCGAGGATCGTGATGCGGCCATGAAGTACGCCATGAACCTGGGCTGCGTCGACTCGGTGACCATCGGCTTCAAGAGCACGGACGAGATCGACGAGGCCATCGAACGCATGAACCGCGTGATGAACGCTTGAGCGCTACGCGCACCCCGGTGCGCCCAGCCGCGGTGTGTGCAAGACTACCGCACTGATCCAAGAGTTCGTTAGTATGGTTCCTCACCCATAAGGACTGGGAGCGGCCGCGAACCGGATCAGACGCGTCCGCCTCCGGCCGGCCTTGAGGCCAATTCCGGCTATTGGATGCTGGCGTCACCCGTCTGGGGCTCCAGGCGGATCTCGCCAAAAGCCGTCTCATACTGCGTAACGTTCTGCTGGAGAACGTTCAGCAGCGCCTTAGCCTGCTGCGGACTGAGATAGATCCCCTGGAAATTGTGTATGGAAACGTTATCCGGAGCAGTCTGATTCACGCGGCCGAACAGAAGGAAAAAGTCCCACAGATTCACGCGCACCTGAACGCTGTTGGCGTAGTTCTCGCGATATTCGGCGGTGTTGACCAATTGAATCTTGGGAGCGGGCTGCTGAGTCATAGATTACAGCGTAGCACCGGAGAAGCATGGCAACGCGGCGTGGTAGCGGCGCGGGATTTAAGAATTTTTACGAAATTTTGTACAACCTCGGCCCACGAGAATGCGTCGGATCACTTGTAAGGAAGGCCCAAGATGAAGACACCGTTGATGAACCACATGAAGGGGCTGGCACACTGCCCGATTTGTACCCACACGGTTCCTTGCGAACTCGACCTCAAAGGGAAGTTCCCCCGCGTCGCGTCCGGACAGAAGTGCGGCCGCTGCGGCGCCTCGCTCGATGTTGCCGCCGTAGTACAAATCCCGGAGGCGGCGTAGACCCGGCAGTACCGGGATTTGACCGGATTTGCCTTGCCGGGTTGTGAATGGACTCGGTTTCTGCCATAGTGGGTGTAGTACTGGGTCCGCTGATGAAACGGAAGATCCAAGCAAAACCCGAGCCAGTCGTTCCGGCCGACCTGCTGGAGCAGGCGAAGCGCGCCGTTTCGCCCGACCGTCTCAATAAAGTGGCAAAGTGCTCAGTCTGTGGCGGGGAAACCACGATCGCGGGCGCGGAACCGCTTTGTTGGGTTTGCCGCCGCTTGAAAATCAGCGCCTGGCGCGAGATCGAACAGCAGATGCCGGCCCAGGAGTAACCCGGCCTCCCGGGCCGTGTTCGCGCCCTACGAATTAGCCTCAATCAACTGGGCAACTTCTTCCCACTCAGCCATCAACGCCTCCAGATCGGCACGTCGCGCGGTCAGCAGGTCGTTGACGCGCATGGTTTCCTCCACGCTTATGAAATTGCCCAGGGCCAGTTCGTAATCGGCGATTTCCACCTCGAGCCGGGTGACCTCGTCCTCGATGGCGTGGCGGCGGTCTTTCATCTGGCGTAATTTGATCGGGTTCAGGCGGCGGTCGCCCGCTTTCTGGACGCCCCGCTCCTCAGCGGGCACGGGCGCCGGTTCGCAGTTGTTTTCCGGCGCCGGCTCAGGGGCGGCGGCGCTCGCTTTGCGCCACATGTAGTCTTCGTAGTTTCCGGGATAGACGTTGATCTTGCCGTTCTCCACCTCGATCACGCGGGTGGCCAGTTTGTCCAGGAAGTAACGGTCGTGGGACACGAAGACCACGGTGCCGTGGTAATCCTGCAGCGCGGCGAGCAGCACATCTTTGGCGCGCATGTCGAGGTGGTTGGTAGGCTCATCGAGCAGCATGAAATTCGAGGGCGCCATCAGCATGCGGGCCAGCGCGTAGCGGTTGCGCTCGCCCCCGGAGAGCACGCCGATCCGCTTGAAAACGTCGTCTTCGGAGAACAGGAAGCAGCCGAGGATACTGCGCAGCTCGGTGTTCGTGGCGCGCGGCGCAACCGTCCCCAGGTCGTCAATCAGGCGGGCGTCCTGGTCGAGCTCCTGGTACTGGTCCTGCGCGAAGTAATCGGGCTGGGCGTTGTGGCCCAGCGTGTACTGGCCGGCGCTGACCGGCTCGGCGCCAGCCAAAATCTTGATCAACGTCGATTTACCAGCGCCGTTGACGCCCACCAGGGCCACGCGGTCGCTGCGCTCGATCAGAAAATCGGCGTTGGAGAAAACCAAGTGGTCGCCGTAGCTCTTGGCAACTTTGCGGAACTCCGCCACCACGCGCCCACTCGGCTTGGGCTGCGGAAAGCGGAAGTGGATGGTCTTTTCGTCAGGCGGGATTTCGATCCGCTCGATCTTTTCCAGTTCCTTGATGCGGCTCTGCACCTGTTTGGCTTTGGTGGCCTGCGCGCGGAAACGGTTGATGAAGGCTTCCAGTTGCTGGATCCGGTCCTGCTGGTTCGTGTAGGCCGATTGCAGCAGCGCACGGCGTTCGGCCTTCAGCGTCTCGTACCGGGAGTAGCCCCCGGTGTATTGATGCAGGCCCTTGTTCCAGAGCTCGATGATCTTGCGTACCGTCACGTCCAGGAAGTAGCGGTCGTGGGAGACCAGAATGAAGGCGTAGGGGTAGGCGGAGAGGTATTCTTCCAGCCAGTTGCGGGCTTCCAGGTCGAGGTGGTTGGTCGGCTCGTCGAGCAGCAGCAGGTTGGGCCTTTCCAACAGGAGTTTCGCCAGGGCGATGCGCATCTGCCAGCCGCCGGAAAACTCCTCCGTGCGACGCTTCCAATCGCGCTGCGGGAAGCCCAGGCCGGACAGCACCGCGCCGACCTGGGCCTCGATGGCAAAGCCATCCCGGACGCGGAACTCGCCCTCGGCCCGGTGAAAGCGGTTGGCTACCTGGGCGTACTCGGCGCTGGAGGGGTCGAGTTCGGCCATCCGCCGGGTGAGCGCTTCCTGCTCGTCTTCCAGGGCACGCAGGTCCGCGAACACCGTCATGCACTCGGCGAAGACCGAGCGGCCGGAGAGCACCAGACCCTCTTGCGGGAGGTAGCCGATGCTGACGCCTTTCTGGGTGGCAATGGAGCCCAAGTCGAGGCCTTCAATCCCAGCCAACACTTTGAGCAGAGAAGACTTTCCGCTGCCGTTGGCGCCCACGATTCCGGCGCGCTCGTTGGGCGTGACCAGCCAATCGACGTCTTCGAAAAGGATTCTGGGGCCGTAGCGTTTCTGCGCTCCGGTGAGTTGGATCATGGAATCGTGGAACAGCCATTCCTGGCTGTGTTGTCTATTCTAACCTGTAGACAGCACGGGCTCCGGACTGCGGTGCCCGACGGACCGCGAATCCGGAGCCGCAAGACAGGGAGAAGGAAACTTCTGCAAAAACCTGTCTATAGGCTGGGACGTACACTTGGCGCTTCCGGTTATAGCCAGTATTGCCACTGGCCGCTGAGCAACACGTAGACGGAGAGGGCGCCGTTGGTAACGGCATGCGCCAGGATGCTGTCGGCCAAGCTGCGGGTGCGGACGATCCACCAGTTGTAAACCACGCCCGCCGCCAATCCCACTTCCCAGTAAGGCCCATGTTCGGAAGCAAATAGCACGGCTACCATCCAGAACGCCTGGGGCGCGTACATGCCCACAGGCACCTTCAAGAAGCGGGTATCGATCAGCCAGCGCATCATCCATCCGCGCCAGAACAACTCCTCCACCACCGGTATCAGGAAGCTGGAAGAAACGGTACGGAGCACGATGAACTTGACGTTCTCTTTGAGCCACGGCGGAAGTGAGCTGGTGGCCGACCCGGTAAGACCGTTTTCGAACAACCAGTGGTGGCGGTAGCCGAACAATACGTCTGGTGCGACCCAGATAGCGAAGACGGCGAACCCGATCACTATGCTGGCCCACGGGTAACTGGCGCGAAGCGACACGTAGGGCCAGGAAACGCCTGCCAGCAGCGCCAACACCAGAAAAAAGCGGATGGAATACAGCCAGGCCGGCGGCAGGGGAATCACCCGCTCCACGGCCATGATGCCGACGAAAGCCGCAAAAGGCGCAATGTACCCCAGGGTGGCAGCCTGAGTTGAATCCAAGGTTTTGGCCATTATGGATCCGGCGGGGTGCGATTAACGCCCTCATCATAACTCAACGATGGAGCGGAGATTCGACCGTGCGCAACGGCCCGGGAGTTGTGACTTGGGAACTACTGCAACCTGAGCCGGTTCTGCTCGTTCATGACGAGTCCGTCAAAGATCGCCAGCACCTGCTTACGGTAAGCATAAACACGCTGCAGGTTCTCGCGGAACGACTCCTCGAAATCGCGGGCTTTGAGCCATTTGTCGAGCGTGGAACGGGGCACGTCGATGTCCTGCCGCAAGTCTTCAATATCATGGCCGCGGAGGAACAGGCCATAGAAAAATGCGGCTTCCCTCTGGGGTGCTAGCGGGTCGAAGTCGTCTCTCGCCGTCATAATCACTCAGCGAAAATGTCAGTATAGCCGTGCCCCCGAGCTACAGGCAAGTCCGATTTTCGACCGGTTATCCCCGGAGAACCAACCAATCGTTCCCCAGCGGCTGTATTCGCGCGGGGTGGACAGAATCGACGGATGCTTTGTTCGCCGGTTCTCCCTACTACTGCTAAGATGACACTTTTGGAGGAGACGCTTCGTGCCTACATTGATTCCTGCCCCTACCCGCATCGAGGCGGCCGGCAATAAGCCCAAGCTGATCGACGAGTATGTCGGGGGGGTGAACACCCGGACCGTTGATGTCAGCGTCGCGCACATGCGCAGTCCCGGTGGGTGGCAGGAGCCCGGACAGACCCCGGAATTCGACGAGTACACCATCGTTCTACAAGGCGTGCTGCGGGTGGAACATCGCGGCGGCGCTTTAGAGGTCCAAGCCGGACAGGCCGTTATTGCGCACCGCGGCGACTGGGTGCGTTACAGCACGCCGGAGCCCGCAGGCGCCGAGTACATCGCGGTTTGCTTACCGGCCTTCGCCATGGGCACGGTTCACCGCGACGCCTAATACACCGAAGACCCCGCGGAGGCGGCTAACCCGTTGGCACTGCGTGTTCTGAATTCATATTTCTCAATACGAATCGCAGTCTTGTCCGGTTCTGATCGCACCACGCGGCCTGTGGCCACGAACTTGAGCGGGCAGGAGCCCCCCAGCCTCGCCGGCCAGTTCACCGAGATTTCCACCATGCGGCCCAGCGGGATGCTTTCCTGGGTAGTGAAAAGAATTCCGCCGCTACCGATATTCAACGTAACTCCGGACCCGCTTACCTTGGCCGACTTCGAGTGCACAACCCGGTACCGCACCTCTTCCCGAACAGGAAATCGGCTGGTACCTCTCCGCTCCGGCAAGCCTCCGAAATACGCACTTTTTGTTTGTGTGCTTATATTCATGCCGCTTTATATAGTGCGAAAAAACATACATTTCCGCAATAGACACAAAGCTCTAAGTGTTCCTATTTGTTCCTCTAGTACTCTGCCGAAATTCCAATAGAACTACTAGTGCCTTCCGTCCAGAGAGTTTGCCGCAACCGCAGTGCGGGTTGCGTTCTGATATTCTGGCGACATGGATCAGGACCAGCTCCGCGCCCTGTTCGAGCAGGTGCGCGCGGGCGCCATTCCGATTGACGCTGCCATGACCCGCATGCGGCATATGCCCTTCGAAGACCTGGGGTTCGCCAAGGTGGACCATCACCGCGCCCTGCGCCACGGCATGCCCGAGGTGATCTTCGCTCAGGGGAAAACCTCAGAGCAGGTGTTGGCCATCGCCGGCTGCCTGCTTCAAAATGCCCACAACGTGCTGATCACCCGAGCCAGCCGGGAGTGCGCGGACTTGGTCACGGAAAAACTCCCGGACGCCGAATACCTGCCGCTCTCCGGCGTCATTCGTTTCTGGCGCGATCGGACGGTGCATGGCAAGGGCACGATCGCCGTGGTCTGCGCCGGCACCAGTGACATGCCGGTGGCCGAAGAGGCGCAGGTCACCGCCGAACTGATGGGCAACCAGGTCGACCCGATTCACGATATCGGCGTGGCCGGCATCCATCGCCTCATGCACAACCGCGAGCGCCTTACCGAGGCTCGCGTCATCGTCGTCTGCGCGGGGATGGAAGGCGCGCTGCCCAGCGTGGTGGGTGGACTGGTCTCCTGCCCGGTGATTGCCGTGCCCACCAGCGTGGGCTACGGGGCGAGCTTTCATGGGCTGGCGGCCCTGCTTGGCATGCTCAACACCTGCGCCAGCAACGTCACGGTGGTGAATATCGATAACGGTTTCGGCGCCGGCTACGTCGCCAGTCTGATCAATCGCCTGTGAGTTCGGGAACGGTCACCCAGGCCCGCTTCCTCCATGAATCCAGTCCCGCCTCAGCCAGTTGCACACCCTTGGCGCCCTCCAGCAAGCCCCAGCGGAACGGTTCGTCCTTCACCACGTGCCGCAGAAAGTATTCCCACTGCCGCTTGAAAGCGTTATCGAACGTATCCTGCTCGGGCACCCTTTGCCAGCCGTCGAAGTAGTCGAGCGGGCTGTCGATATCCGGATTCCACACCGGCCGCGGTGTGGAGCCATAATGCTGGATCCAGCAGTGGCGCAACCCGGCGACGGCGGTGCCCTTGGTGCCGTCCACCTGGATCGTCAACAGGTCGTCGCGGCGCACGCGCACGCACCACGACGAGTTGAAATGCGCGACGATGCCGCCCTCCAGTTCGAAGGTGGCGTAGGCCGAATCGTCGGCGGTGCAGTGGTAGGGTTTGCCGGCCTCGTCCCAACGGGTGGGAATATGCGTCGCGCCCAGGCACGACACCGCCTTCACCGCGCCGAAGACGTTGTCCAGCACGTACCGCCAATGGCACAGCATGTCGATGATGATCCCTCCGCCGTCCTCCTTACGGTAGTTCCACGACGGACGTTGGGCGGGCACCAGGTCGCCTTCAAAGACCCAGTACCCGAATTCGCCGCGCACCGAAATGATTTTGCCGAAGAACCCGAGGTCGCGCAGGGTCTGCAGTTTCAGCAAACCGGGCAGCCACAGTTTGTCCTGGACCACGCCGTGCTTTACGCCGGCCCTGCGCGCCGTACGGTACAGGTCGAGCGCCGTCTCCAGATTGTCCGCCACCGGCTTCTCGCAGTAGATATGCTTCCCGGCCGCAATCGCCTTGCGCACATCGGCCGCACGCCGGTCGGTGGTCTGCGCGTCGAAGTAGATGGCGTAGTCCGGGCTGCGGAGCGCCGAATCGAGGTCGGTGGTCCAAGCCAGGCCGCCCGATTCGGCGGCGATGGCTTCCAGCTTGGCCGCGTTGCGACCCACCAACAGCGGGCGTGGCATGATCGCCTCGCCCGGCCCGAGCGTGACCCCCCCTTGCTGCATAATGGCGTGGATGGATCGGCGCAAGTGCTGGTTCAGTCCCATGCGCCCGGTAACGCCGTTCATGATGATGCCTACGGAGTGAATGGTTTTCTCGCTCATAGGAATTTTTGCGGGTGCGGATGTCAGATGCCGGTGTCCGGTTTCCTGGTACACTGCGGCGCCGCGCCGGCAGGCAGCGGGGGTACGTCGACGCCCGCGCGCGGCAGCGTGCCGTCCAGTTCCTGTCGCCAGTGGGCCACATCGCCCGCCGGGCCATAGCAGTAGAGCATGCGCATCGGCGTCGAGCCGGTGTTCGTCAACTGGTGAAACACCGTGGCCGGAATGTAGACGGCCTGACCCGTCTGCACCGCCATTTTCTCCTCGCCCAGGCACATTTCCCCCGTGCCTTCCACAATGAAGTAGATCTCTTCCTGCTCCTGGTTATGCCAGGGCACTTGTCCGCCATTCGGCTCCAGCGTGACCAGGCCCATGGAAAAATGGGTAGCCTGGATGGGGCTCATGCCCCCAACCAGATTCTGCGTTCGCCGGCGCGCCGGATACGTGCGACCCGCGATTTTGGATAAATCGGCAACGATCATGTTAGATAACTCCTGCCTGCCCGATGAAAGCGCTCGCTAAGAAAATAGGATACAACCCCGAGTCCGATTAGAATTCCGCCAAACTCCAGCGCATTGATCGGCCCCACCGGTTCGGCATCGTTGCGAATCACCGTCAACACCAGCAGCGCCACCGGCAGAATGGCCACTCCGATGGCGCCCGCGAGGCCGCCCGGCACGCGGTAGGGCCGCGCCAACTCCGGCTCCCGAATGCGCAACGCCACCAGCGAGGCGAACTCCAGCAGAATGCTCAGGCCCGTCAGCAGCACATCCAGCACGACCAGTTTGGTCAAGCTGAAGTTGAGACACAGCGCCCAACCCGCCGCGCATGCCAGGATCGCCGCCCACGGCGCGCCGGTCCGGGGATGCCGCCACGCCAGCACCTTAGGCAGAAACCCGTCTTCGGCCATGGCTGCCGGCAGGCGCGAAAGCGACATCGTCAAGGCGTTTAGTGCGCCCAGGGCGCCCAACATGCCGCCCACGGTGATCGCCATCGCCACCCCATCGCTCGCCAATCCAGCGGGCAGGATGGCGCGCGACACTTCCGCCCAACCGCCGGTGGACCACCGGTTGGCATCGAGGCCCGTCAGCGCTACGGCGCCGACCGGCACCACGTAAGTCAGCGCCACCAATGCCACTGCGCCGAACATCGCCCGCGGATACGTCCGCTGCGGCCGGTCCACTTCGCCCGCAATGGTGGAGGCGTTGTCCCAGCCCATGTAGTTCCACATGGAAACCAGGATGCCTCCCAGGATATCGACGTTGTGCAGCGGAACCGGCTGCCCGGGGCCGCCCTCGCGATGGAAACCGGCGTACACCGCCAGCACGGCAAATGGCGCCAGCAGCAACGCCGTCATCACGAAGGAACCTCCGCCCACCGCCCTTGCCCCGGCAATGTTCCAAACGGCGCAGACCGCGATCATGGCTACGCCAATCCAGATTCCCCGGCTCCCGGCCGTCAGCGACGGCGCGAAGTGGCCCAGGTAGCCGACGAACAACGTGGGGTAGATGGCCATATCGAAGACGCTGCCCACCAGCGACAGCCAGGCTTCCTGAAATCCCCAGAACGGCCCCATCGAGCGGTATGCCCAAACATAAAAACCGCCCTCTGCGGGCAGCGCGCTGGCCATTTCGGATACCATGAGCGCGGTGGGCAGCGCCCAGATGAGCGGCGTGATCAGCAGAATCAGGATCGCGCCCGTGTAGCCGGCCTTGGAGACGATGTCTTCCAGTCCGAACGGGCCGCCCGAGACCATCAGGTAGGTGGCCGCAATCAGCGGGAACAGCGTGACGGGCTTCACATCCCCAACAGGCGCCTCGCATTGCCGCCGAGAATCGCAGCCTCGTCTGGCGCCGGCAGGCCGAGGCCGCGAATGCTCTCGAGCATCCGCGGAATACTGCCAATCTGGTGCGGGTAGTCGCTGCCCGCCAGAATGCGGTCCACGCCGGCGAACTCGATTGCCAGGCGCAAGGCCGCCGGATCGAAATTCACCGTGTCGTAATAGAACTGCTTCAGATAGTCGCTCGGCGGCCGGGGGATATTCACGCGGCACTCGCTGAAGGCGTGGAATCCGCGGTCCAGCCGCTCGGCCAAATATGGAATCGCGCCGCCCAGATGGCACAGCGCCCAACGAATCCGCGGGAAGCGCTCCGGGATTCCGCTGAACACGATCTTGGCCGCGGCCAAGGTAGTGTCCATCAGGAAACCCACCAGCGGCATCAGCCAGAAGTCGGTCATGGCCTCGACGCCGAGCGGGTGGGTGGGGTGAATGTAAAGCACCGCGCCCAGGTCGTTAGCGGCCTCATAAAGCGGCCAGTAGCGCTCCTCGTTCAGCCCAACTCCGTTGACGTTGCTGAACAGCATGGCGCCGGCCAGGCCCAGTTGGCGGCAGGCCCGCTCCAGTTCCTTCACGGAGGCTGTGGGGTCGTTCAACGGCAGGGTGGCCAGCGCATGGAATCGGCCACCCTTGCTTTCGATGGCGGCGGCGAAGCAATCGTTCACCAGGGACGCGAAACGCGCGGCGGTGGCGGGGGCCTCCACGTGCGTCCCAGGCGTGGTCAAGGTGATCACTTGGGTATCCACCCCGTGCTCGATCAGCACCTGCTCGCGGTAATCGATATCGCGGTGGCCTGGCACGGCGATGTTGTAGTCGCCGGGATAGTAGATGCGCGGATTGCCGTCCGCGTCGACGGTCACTGCGACGGCGCTCGAACCGGAACGCAGCGCGTCGAGGTAAGCCGGCGGATAGTAATGATTGTGAAAGTCAATGATTGGCATGCGGCCGCACCCAGATGTAGTAAACAGGCAATCCTAACACGACCAGCGCCAGCCCTTCGGCCGCCTTGCGGAAGTCGGCCAGAATCTGCACCACCGCCACCACTACGGCGGCCCCCGTGAATGTGAGTTGAACCCAGGGGTATCCCCACGCCCGGTAAGCCGGATGGTGACCGGGGCGGTTCCGCATGCGCATCAGTCCGATCGTCATCATGGCGAAGAACAGCCATTCGGTGTAGATCACGCGCGTGAACAGGTCGCGGTAGGTGCCCGTGGCTACCAGGGCACACGACCAGACGGCTTGCATCAGGATTGCCAGGTACGGGGTGCGAAACCGTTGGTGCACCTGGGCCAGCCAACGGAATGCCAGACCCTCAGTGGCCATCGCGAAGTAGGTGCGCGGGCCGGCCAGAATCACACCGTTCAGCACCCCCACCGCGGAGAGGATCACCAGCCCGGATATCAAAGATGCCCCGCGTTGCCCGGCCACTTTGGACGCCGCATCCGCCGCCACCCGCGTCGAGGAGACCACGTTCTTCAGCGGCAACAGATAGAGGTACGCCGCGTTCAACGCGACGTAACAGGTGGTCACCGTGAGCGAGCCGATCAGGAGCGCGCGTGGAATGGTGCGGGCTGGTTGACGAGTTTCGCCGGCGGTGTAGGTGACCATATGCCACCCGCCAAAGGCGTACAGCGCCGCGCTGACCCCCAGCACGAATTCGCGAAACGGCACGGGAGCGGCGGCTTCCTGAGCCGGCCGGTCCGCCGGCGCGCCCAGAAACAACACCATACCCAGCAGAACCACGATCACCACCACCTTGGATACCGTCACCGCCGTCTGCAACAGGCTGCCCTGCCGCACGCCGAGATAGTTAATGAACGACAGCAATAGAATGGCGCCGATGGCGACCGCCCGAATGCCGAAGTCGTCGAGCTTGACGAAGTAACCGGCATAACGCGCCAGGATAACCGACGACGCTGCAATGATTCCGGAGTGCGCGCTCCAGAACATGGCCCACCCCCACAGGAAGCCCCAGGCGGGCGACAGCGTTTCTTTGAGAAACACGTAGACGCCGCCGGTCTTGGGAAAAGTGGAGGACAGTTCGGCGCAGACCAGTGACCCGAACAGCGTGAGAACCCCGGCCGCGATCCACACCGCCAGTACGCCGGGAACATTGGGGACGTGGCGGTTGATCTCCGACGGCTGGACGAAGATCGACGCCCCGATGATGATCCCCACTACCATGGCGGTAGCGTGCAGCAAACCAATGGGCCGATCCAGCGTCGAAGGGGTTCCGGGGGCAGGCAAGATGGACCAAAGTGTACCACAGCCGGCTAGTACTGCTTTCCGGGCTCGCCAGTTTCAATTTACGTGAATAACGATACACTAAGAGGTTGGACTGAAAGGGCTCAGACGCCCCGACGTTGCCATGAATAAGTCGCAATTCAGAGTCCTCGTAGTCGACGATGAGATCTCGTTGCTCCGGTTCATCATGCGGACCCTTAAACATAACGGGATTCACGCGATCGGCGCGGCGGATGGGGCGGCAGGACTGAAAGCCTTCCTCGCTAACTGCGAAAGCATCGACCTGGTGATTCTCGACATGATGATGCCTGGGATGAACGGCCTCGATCTGGCCGCCGAACTGGAGCGCCGCCGGCCGGGACTCACGATACTTTACATCTCCGGTCACGGCGCCAGCATTGCCATGGAGAGCATCCTCCGTCAATCGGCCGACCGCGTACTCCTCAAGCCCTTCACGGAACGGGACTTGGTGGAGCGAATCGCCCATCTGCTGAGCGTGGCCGACTTACGCTGCGGGCGGAGTCCGGAGATCTGGCAGCGCGAATCTGCCTGATCGCTCCTCCGACCCTGAGGGCCGCCCTCCCTTACCTAACCGCCAATACTTCGGTGTGGACCACCGTTTCGATGGCGGGCGGATGCGTCAGGGTATTGTGTATCAGGCAGGCCCTGACAGCGCGCAGCATGCCCGCTTCGTGTTGCGGGTCCAAGCCAGGCGCAAACACGTCGATGCGGAACGATCCCAGCCGGGCCGGCTGTGCGGCCTTGTCGGCCGCTACCGTGACTTCCAGGCCGTCGGTCTGGAGCGACCGCGCCTTCAGATACTGAGCGGCGTAAAACCCGGCGCAGGTGCCGAGCGAGGCCAGCAGAAACTCCGGCGGTGTCATGCCCGTATCGCCACCGCCATTGGCGGGGGGCTGGTCGCACACGACGCGGTGACCGCGCGTGCTGGCTTCAAACTTTACGTCTCCGAGGTGTCGAATCGTGATGTCCATGTTACTTGTAGGGATGCGATTCCGGGCCGAAGGTGACAAGCGCCGCGGCGCCCGCAATTCCGGCGTCGGCGCCGTACCTCGCCATCACGAGGGGAATCTCGTGCGCCCGCCGATTGATGGTCCAACGCGGAAGGTTCCGGGAGATGTCCGGGAAGAATCCGCTCATCAGCTCGGCGATGCCGCCGCCCACCACCATCACGTCGGGCTCCAGAAGGTCCACGATATTGCCCAGCCAGACGGTGAGCAGCATCGCCGTCTCCTCCAGGATCTCGCGCGCCGCACCGTCGCCTTGATGGAATGCCTGGCCCACGTGGTCCGCGCGGACAAGATCGAGACTTCCGGCAAGTTGCAGGATACCGGAAGCGACGCCCGAATCGGCCGCTCCGGCCAGTTTGGCTCGCGCGCGGCGGGCAATGGCCGGGCCCGAGGCGAACGCCTCGATGCATCCGTATTTGCCGCAGCCGCACTTGGGGCCGCGGTAGTCGATCGTGACGTGCCCACCCTCGGCCGCGCTGCCGGTGCGGCCATGGTAGATCTTGCGGTCGAATACAATGCCGCTGCCGATGCCGGTGCCAAGGGTGGCGTAGAAGACATTGGTGTAACCGATACCCGATCCCCAGATCGCCTCGGCCAGGCCGGCCGCGTTGGCGTCGTTGTCAACGCGCGCCGGGAGACGGAACGCATGCTCGATTTCCGCCGCCAGCGGGAAGTCCCGCCAGCACGGCAGATTCGGCGGGTTGAGCACCACGCCGCTCTTGGGGTCGAGCGGACCGGGCGAGCACAGCCCGATCCCGCTCACCGCCGCGCGCGCGTCAGGGACGGCGAAAAAGACCGCCTCCACGGCCGCGCTCACGGCCGCGAAACCATCGGCGGCGGAACCCGCGGCATTCATCGGCACGCGGGTCTTTTGGGCGATTTCTCCGGTGGAGCCAACCAGCGCCGCGGCTACTTTGGTGCCGCCGATGTCCACGCCAATCGTCATGCCGCCGGGCACTAGTCGATCCCAAGCTTTTGCTGCATCTCTTCCAGGGTGTGACCCTTGGTTTCGGGAAACGTGGTGAGCACCACAAAGAACTGTACCACCATCATGACAGCAAAAAAGACGAAGGGCCCGCCACGCGAAGTGGCGGCCAGCACCGGAAATATACCCGAGATCAGCGCGTTCATAATCCAGTGAGTAAAGCTCCCGAGGCTTTGGCCTTTGGCCCGTACCCGGGTGGGGAAAACCTCGCTGAGATAGACCCAGATCACCGCGCCTTGCGAGAAGGCGAAGAAGGCGATGAAGCCCACCAGGCACCAGACGAGCAGATCCTGGTGCCTGCCGGCAAGGAAGATAGCGGCCACTCCGGCCAGCGCCGCGGCCGTGCCCACGGAGCCGATCAGCAGCAGTGTTTTGCGCCCGATGCGGTCGATGACCGACATGGCCACCATCGTGAACAGCAGGTTGGTGGCGCCCACGGCCACCGCCTGCAGGTCGCCCGAGACCTTGGTAAAGCCGGCCTGGGCGAAGATATCGTTGAGGTAGTACAGCACCGCGTTAATGCCCGAGAGTTGGTTGAACATGCCGATGGACACCGCCAGGAAGATCGGGAACCGGTACTTCGCCTGGAACAGCGCCTCGTGGGCGGCTCCGTGCTTCGCGCTCAGCGACTCGACGATCTCGTCCAGATCCTTGCGGTAGTCGGGGTCGCCCGAGCTGCGCAACACTTCTTCGGCTTCCGGGACGCGCCCGCAGCCCGCCAGCCAGCGCGGGCTCTCGGGAATGGTGAACAGCATCAGCAGGAAGAGGGCGGCGGGGACGGCGGCAATTCCCAGTTTCCACCGCCATTCGGTATCTGAGAAGCCCAGGGTGCCGATCACGTAGTTCGAGAAGTACGCTGCCAGGATGCCGAAAACGATGTTGAACTGAAAAAAGCCCACCAGGCGGCCCCGCTGCTTCGCGGGCGCGATCTCGGCGATGTACATAGGCCCCAGCACGGATGAGGCGCCAATGCCCAGGCCACCGATGAACCGGGCGATCACGAAGGAAGTCCAGTCGAAGGCGAAGGCGCAACCGAGCGCCGATGCCAGGTAGAGCACGGCCGTAATCCGCAGGCTACCGCGGCGGCCGTAGCGGTCGCCCGGAATGCCACCAAACATCGCCCCGAGGATGGTGCCGTAGAGCGCGGCGGCCACGGTGATCCCGAGCGAGGCGGGTGTCAGGTGAAAGAGTGTGCTCAAAGCCGAGGTAGCGCCGGCGATCACGGCCGTATCGAACCCGAAGAGCAGGCCACCTAGCGCCGCCACTACCGAGCTCTTGGCCAGGTATGCGTTGATTTTCATGTCAGGTGCGGATTCCGCATGAAGAGCGTATCACAAGTAGCGGCGTCAGACGCCCGGCGAGACTCACCTCGTCAAAGAAGGCATCGGTAAAGGCCGCGCTTGGATCCGTTGGGGAAAGGAACGACCTTCCAGAGCATCCCATCCGGGTGCTTATTGACCGAATTGGGGATCTTACGAGCAGTTCCGCGATCGGGGGACCGGAAGCGCCAGGTGGGCGCGCCTAAGGCGACCCCCGCGGCGAAACGGGACACGCATGTCCCGTTTTTAGGGTTACATTTGCTGAAAACAAAGGCCTTGTGCTGTTTGCACGGGACATTTTTGTCCCGTTCCCCGGTTTCTTTTGAGAAAGATCTGCGGGAGGCAGGTGCCTCCCTAACGTCCATCATGGCACGCGGGGGTAGGGGCACGAAGGGTGCGAAGAGGTGGCGGGTGGCCGTAATCGGTTGATCTATAGGGCAGTTACGGGCCCGAAAATATTTTGGAAAAACGTGTGACTGAAAACGCGAACGGGTGGGCGGGCGGTGGCGACCCCGGCCAACCCGCCGGAGGAAGGCGGTTTGGAGGAGTTAGCGGAATTCCTCCGGCACGCCGCCAGGCGCGGTTCCAGATCGGCCAACTGCTTTGCGGCATCTGCTCTTGCTCCCGCGGCTCTTCCCATTCTGCTTTTGTCTTTCCGCGGAAGCCCGTCACGGGTACGGGATTCATGCGGGAGGTGGCCCGTCAGTCGGATGAGCAGTACCGGACGATGACCCCAGGCGGCGATACTCAACGTCTCACCAAATTCGGGCGTCGAGTGCTTGAGGCGGACGTATCGCGCCTCAAACGAGTTGTGCGGGAGGCAAGTTTCGCTCTGCGAGAGCCGCATCCGAGGAACTGCTGATTGCGATTCATCGTAGCTGCGGTTGGTGGGATCGTGCCGATGGTTGCCGCAGCTTCGCTCCGGATGAGGAGCTTTGTTCGAACACGCAGCATGTGCCGGGTGGCTGGCCCGCTCAGGCGTTCGTGGGCCCGGTCGACCTCCGCCAGAAGGGCGATGTCCCGATCGGAGGGGAACCATCCGGGCATTCGTGGAAAAGGTGACCGGGTTGGGCAGCGCGCAGGTGACCCGGCTGATACGGATGTTCAAAGCCACCGGGCGGGTGGAGGTGAGAGCCTACCGGCGGCCCGGGTCACACCAGTCTCTCCATGGCGAAGCATTTCCATAGTCTCTGCTTCCGCGGCTCGGGCCGTGCGTCATCGTGTGCAACTACCTCGGCGGCCGTAGCGGTCGGCCCAGTTCACATTAACCACCCGCGCCGTGACCGGCGCCGGTCGCCCCAAACCCCGCGTGGGAAACGCCATGTCCGCCGCGGTGCGTTCCGAGGATGGCCGCAAGCGAGGTGTGACACGTCCCTACCTCGGCGGGAATGACCAAGGTGCCCTGAGCCATATAATCCGCGTAGAGATCGTAATAGTAGGGAAACGGGTACCGGTACTTCAGCCGAATCCACTTTCCATTCCAGCAATATCCGCTTGCACGAACGGCTTTCTGGCAAGCTTGTTCATTGAAGGTCGCCGCGCCGCAGGGATCCGGCGGTGACTGTGCCCGCGCCGCCACGCCCATGGCGGCCGCCAGCGTCAGCGTCACCTGGACCGACTTCCTCATCAGCTACCTTATACACCCGATGGTGCGAAAATGGGAAACATTTCGCAGCCGGGCGCAATCCAGCGGCCAGGCGTGTTGGCCATCAGGTGGCGGGCTCCGGCCCGGAAGTATTACCGGCCGGATGCGCTAGCGCTAGCAGAATTCAAGGGGAAAAAAGGGTCGGGTATCGGCTTACTGAAGAGTGCGCCGGCAAGAGGTAAGGCCCCGGGACCGCAGCCCCGAGTCCTGACCCTTGTCTGCGGAATGATTTACCTAAACGTGAGCGTCCAGCATCTTCTGGACTTCGGACTTGCCAATGGCTCCCACCCGCTGCTCGACCACGCTTCCGCCCTTAAAGAGCAACAATGTCGGGATACCGCGAACGTTGTAGCGCATAGCCGTGCCACCATTGGAATCCACGTCCAGCTTGCCAATCTTGACTTTGCCGGCATATTCACTGGCCACGAAATCGATCGTCGGCCCCATCTGCCGGCACGGGCCGCACCACTCTGCCCAGAAATCCACCAGAACCGGCACGTCCGACCGAAGAACTTCCTGGTCGAAGGTTGCATCGGAAAAGGTCAATGTGTTCTGTCCTGCCATCTCATCTCCTAACTACGTAATATTAGAATCCCGATGGGCGAAAAGGATTCACCCTGCGCCCAGCAGCCTCCGGTACAACGCCGCATAAGCTGCCGCCGAAACGTTCCAGGAGAAATCCTTTTTCATGCCGCGCCGCATGATCTGCCGCCAGCCCTCCGGATCGGCGAAAGCGCGAATCGCGGCTTGAACCGCGCCCAACAACGCCACGCCGGAGTATTCGGCGAACTTGAACCCAGTGCCATCCTCGATGGTATCATCCAGACCGCCGGTGGCGCGAACCACCGGCACGGTGCCGTACCGCAAGCTGTACATCTGGTTCAGTCCACTGGGCTCATAATAGCTGGGCATGAGGAATATGTCGGCGCCGGCCTCGATGCGGTGCGCCAGAGGGTTGTCGAAACCGATGCGCACCGCGATCCGCTCCGGGTACTCCGCCATCAAGCCGCGGAAAAAGGCCTCGTACTCCGGGTCGCCCGTTCCCAAGGCCACCAGGTACGCGTTTTCGGCCACCATGCGGCTCGCCATTTCGGCCAGGAGGTCGGCCCCTTTCTGGCGCGTAAAGCGGGAGACGATGCCGAGGAGTGGCCGGTCGATCGCCTCGCCGGGCAGGCCGAATTCACGGAGCAGGTGCTCCTTGCACACGCGCTTGCCGCCGATGTTGTCCGCCGAGTAGTGGGCGGGGATCAGCGGGTCGGTCTCCGGGTCCCATTCACGGTAATCCACTCCGTTGAGGATGCCCGTGAGCACGCCCGCCCGCGCGCGCAAAGCGCCATCCAGCCCGAACCCGTATTCCGGAGTCTGGATTTCGCGCGCGTAGGTGGGGCTGACCGTGCCGAGCGCGTCCGCGAAGGCGATTCCGCCTTTGATGTAGCTGATGCGCCCGAAAAACTCCATGCCGTCCGGCCGGTAAACCGAGGGATCGAGCGCCGCCTCCGCCAGCGCGCTCGGCGGAAAAAGCCCCTGGTAGCCCAGGTTGTGGATCGTGAACAGCGTTTTGCAGCCGATGAAGGTCGGGTCGGTAGCGAAGGATGTGCGCAGGTAGGCGGGCACCAGGCCGGACTGCCAGTCGTGACAGTGGAAGATATCGGTGCGAAAGAAACCGCGCGCGATGGACAGGGCCGCGCGGCAGAAAACCGCGAAGCGGATTTGGTTGTCGGGATAGTCCAGCCCCGATTCGCCGTAGAATCCCTTGCGCTCAAACAGCGGCGGGCAATCGACCAGGTATACCGGAAAGGCCGCAGGAGTCTGATAAATGGCAGTGTCAAAGCGATCCCGCCCGAGGTAAATGGAGAGCCGGTCATACACGCGCCGCGCGTTCTTGAGGCTGATGGACCCGTATCGCGGAATCACGACGGCCACTTCCTCGCCCTGCGCTTGCAAGGCGGCGGGCAGGGAGCCAACGACATCGGCGAGCCCGCCGGTTTTGGCATACGGCGCGGCTTCCGAAGCAACCATCAGGACGCGGGGCATTATCGAATTGTACCGTGTAGGTGTGCGTGGAACGGCGGTTCACTGCCCCAAATTCCGGTACCACTTGAGGCGCGTGCCATCGATGCAGGCGATATCGGGCCGGCCATCGCCATCGAGATCGGCGAGGGCGCAGGCGGCCGCGCCCATGCCGCCTTTGTCCAGAACCTCGCGGTTCCACTTGCCGCCGGCGAAGTAGTAGATGTAGACATTGCGCTCGCCGCCGCGATAACCGGCGATCACTTCGTCCAGGCCATCGCCGTTAAGGTCGGCAGTGAGGATGGTGTGGCCGTCGGTCAGGGAACTGTCGATCACCTGCCGCTCCCACTGGGAATTGACCTGCTGGTAGATCGCGACCTGGTGGCCATGCCAAGGCTCGATGGCGGCCAGGAAGCGCGCGCCCGCCAGACGGCCTGCGGCGATGTCGCTCGATCCCGATTTGGGCCAGGCCGCCGGGTCGCCCTTGGCAATCTCGGTTCGGGCCCAGCGGCCGTCCTTGCCATAGCGGAACAGGTGGATTCCGGTGAAACTGGCGGTGAGGATCTCGTCGCGGCCGTCGCCATCCCAATCCAGGATGTAGATGCCATGCACGACGCCGCTGTTTTCCGTGCTGATGGTCTGGCGTTTCCATTCGCCGGGACGGTAGTAGACGAGCGGCGTCTGGTCGCGATAGTCGGGGGCTTCGGCCTTGGCGCCGGTGAGGGCGGCGTTGATGACTACCGGGCGGCCATCGCCCGCGATATCGGCGGTGCGCAGGCGGTGTGACGTGGTCAGCCGGTCGATCTCGGTGACGGTCCACGGCTCGCGCGGGTCGCCATTGTGGTGCAGCACGGAGACGATGCCAATGCTGTTCTTGGCCTGGTTGGCGAATTCGCTGGCCACCACGATATCGGGCACGGGGTCGCCCTTTACCGGCGCGACGGCGCAGTTGATCAAGTGGTTGAAGCCCCCCGCGATCACGTGGCGCTGCCATCCTGGGTTCTCATACCAAACCAGTTCCGGCAAGCCGCTGGCCAGCGCGATCAGGTCGGGCTTGCCATCGTGGTTGAGGTCGGCCACCACCACCTGGTAGCCGCCTTTGAGCGCAGCGGTGATGGTGTTTTCCGTGAAATGTGCCGGCGGAGCAGCGGCCGTCAGGCATAGCGCGAAGCACAAGGATAGGACAGGACGCACGCCCAACAGTATACTGACAGAAACGGCTTATGAAAAACCTGCTTTTGTTAGGGATGACCGCCGCACTGGCGGCATCGGCACAATCCGGGAAACTGAGCGAGATCAAGCAACTCACGCATGGCGGGCAAAATGCGGAAGCCTACTGGTCGCCGGACGGCAAGCGGCTCATCTTTCAAACTACGCGCCCGCCCTACCAGTGCGACCAGATCTTCATCATGAACGCCGATGGCAGCGACCAGCACCTGGTCTCCACCGGCAAGGGCGTCACCACCTGCGCCTACTTCCTGAAGGACAACCGCCACTTCATCTACGCCTCAACCCACCTGCAGGGCGATGCCTGTCCGACGCCGCCCGACCGAAGCAAGGGCTACGTGTGGGGCGTCTTTGAAGGGTTCGACATCTTCCTGGCTACCGACGACGGGAAGATCGAAAAGCGGCTCACCGATACGCCACGTTACGACGCTGAGGGCACCGTGAACTGGAAGACGGGGAGGATCGTCTACACCTCGCTGGCCTCCGGCGACCTGGATCTTTGGAGCATGCGCGCCGACGGGTCGGACAAGAAGCAACTCACCAAGACCATCGGCTATGACGGCGGTCCCACCTTGTCGCGCGACGGCAAAAAGCTGGTCTGGCGCTCGAACTATCCCAAGAACGCTGAGGCGATGACCAAGTACAAGGCGCTGCTGGCGGACAACTTGACGGCTCCGATGAAGATGGAATTGATGGTGTCTGACGGCGACGGCAAGAACGCTCATGCCATCACGGATTTCGGGTGCGCCAGTTTTGCCCCCACCTTCACGCCGGACGGCAAGAAGATTCTCTTTGCCTCGAACAAGCACGCCTGCGACAGCCGGAAGTTCGAACTGTACCTGATTAACCCGGACGGCAGTGGCCTGGAGCAGGTCACCAATTTCGGCGGTTTCACCTCGTTCCCCGAATTCTCGCCCGATGGCAAGACGCTGGTCTTCTGCTCGGACAAGGACGCAAAAGAGCGTTACGAGTTCAACATCTTTACGGCCGAATGGGGTAAATAGCGCCGGTGACAACGGGCGGTGCGGCTCAGAGGAACAGACCCACGCCCACAGGCGTAACGATTTTCGTCGATCGTTTCCGTTAGAGTTCCCCTCTGTCGTACACCGAGCGGGTGCCGATCCGCCGCCAACGAAGGACGCTGATGCGAACGTTCGTTTCAACTCACAGGATTGTGCCAAGATTCGGATTCGATCGAGCCGGCCCAGTGCCGGATTGCATGACGGAACCTGGTACCGGCGCGACGAACTCCCGAATTTGCATGATCTGCGGCCTCCTTTGGGCGCGGCGGAGCCTTATTGCTGTGCCTGCCAACAGGTTGGCTTCCCGGTTTCACCGCAGGTCGTGTTCTTCACGATGGCGTCGTGCAAAGCAGCCTTGGTGGCCGGCGGCAGACCGCCGAAGATGTTCTTCAGTTCGGACGGATCGTACTGGATGCTTGCCGGGTCCAGGTCGTAGTAGGCGTACTCGCTCACGCTATCCTTGCCCCCGGTAACGGTACCGTGCGTGGCCGTCTTGGCGGTAGGCGTGAAGGAACCGTGGATGGTGAACTGCGTTCCACTCGCCGCCGTGACCACCTGGTTGGCAAGATTGAATTGCGTGGGAGTCACGCCCGCGATGGAAACCTCCGTGCCCACGGTGATGAAGTTATTCTTCGCCTGGAACGTGGCATCGGTGCTGGTGGAAGAAACCGAGGTGATGGTGGCGACGTTCGAGTACTCGACGTACATGTAGGTATCGCTGCGCAGCGCCTCATAGTTGGGCGGCTTGGCATCGCCGGAACTCTTCTCATGTTTTTCGACGTCCGGATCGACCGGATCGTCCGGCGGGCCATGATGCTCGATGAGAGCCTTCTGCCGCCAGTTCGGCGGCGTCGTTCCGCGCAACAACGGCACCAGGCTGTGCCCGTCGGGTGCGGTGGGCGAAGCATGCCCGCCCAACTCGGTGAAGGTCGGGGTCAGATCGACGGTCTGGGCAATCTGGTTGACGGTTTGGTGCTTCACGCCGGGGCCTACGACGATGAGCGGCACCCGGATGTCGGTGTCGAACGGCGTCATCTTGCCGGGCAGGAAGGAGTACTCGCCCATATGATAGCCGTTGTCGGCGCTGAAGAAGATGTAAGTATTGGTGTACTTGCCCTCAGCCTTCAGGGTGGCCACGAGATCGGCGATCATTTTATCGATGGCCAGGGTGCATTGCGCGCGCAAGCGGAAATCGTCGTCCATGGCGTCCTTCTCCTGCTGCTCCAGAGGAGGGACGTCCTTCATCCAGTCCGGGGCGCTGGCATCCGGGCGCGCGTCGTAGGCGGCGGTGCGGGGCACCGTGAGGCCCGGGAACGCGGTCTCATCGCGATAGGCGGGCCGGTAGGGCGCGTGGGGCGCGAAGGTCGCAACCTCGACGAAGAAAGGCTCCTTGGCGGTTTTGATGAAGTCCTGGGCCAGGCCGGAAACCACGTCGGTCAGGTAATCGGCGGGATCGATCCCGTAATGCTGGACCGCGCCGGGCGGGTTCTGGAAGAGGTCGTAGCTGAATTCCGGATAGCCGTTGCCGGCCACGTACCACGAGTCCCAACCCCATTGTTTCTTCAAGACCCCCGGTTTGTTGTAGGGTTTACCTTTGAACTTCGCGTCGGCCCAGGGCAGGTAGCCGTTGAGATATTTGCCGAGCATGGCGGTGGTGTAAGCCGGAGTGGCCGTGTGCAAGGCCAGGGCGAACGTCTGGGCCTCATCGTTGTTGTTCATGAAGGCGCCGAATCCGCCGTCAGTCAAGCCTTTCAAAGGCGCCCAGGTGTTCGTAAAAACACCGCTGTTGTGCGGAAACTTGCCGGTGAAGATGGAGGACCGGGACGGGCAGCAAAGCGAATCGCCCACGAAGAAGTTGGCGAAGGTGGTGCCGTCGTCTGTGAGGCTTTTCAAGCCCTTGTACTTGGATTCCAACATGGGCTTCAGCAGGTTCATCGAGAAATCGTCGGCCAGGATGAAGACGATGTTGGGCTTCGTCGCGGGAGGCGGCGGGCTGGTCTCTTGGGTACGGACATTGGTCGTTAAAGCGCAAAAAGTACCGGCGACAGCGACCGCCACGCGGTACCTGCCGATACGGAAATTTCGTGTTCTTTTCACAGAGCATCTCCTTTGAGTGGGAGCGATCCCGGGGCCGGCGTTTGTATAGCCGGGCCTACTCTGAAGAATTCGCATCCACACCATTGCGTAGTGACGCTGATCCTGCGAACATTTCACGCCAGCGCGTGCGCTGGCTCGCGGGAGAGGATCACGACACCCCCGGTTCAGCTACCATTGTGAGCAGCATGCGTATCGTCGCGATTTTGTTGACTGAGTTCGTGCTTTGGGGCCAGGTTCAGCCGCCGCCGGCTCCGTGGCGGGGAGCGGGTACGACGCCCTGTGTCGGGTCGGATGGTGGCGTCTATCAATGCCCGCCGGCGCCCCGCGCCTTGGCGGTGCGCGCCGGGCGTTTGTTCGACAGCAAGACAGGGCAACTGCTGGCGAAACAGGTGGTGCTGATTGCGGGCGAGCGCATCACGGAGGTGGGCGCCGAGGGCCGAGTCCGGATTCCGGCGGGAGTCCCGGTGATCGACCTGAGCGAGGCCACAGTGTTGCCGGGGCTGATCGACGCCCATACCCACATGTTCAACACGCGCGGGCCGAAGACAACCACCGAGGGCGCGATGCTGATCGCGGTGCAGAACGCCCAGGCAGATCTGCGCGCGGGCTTCACCGCAGCGCGCGATATGAGTTCGCACGGGAACGGGTACGGCGACATCGAAGTCCGCAACGCCATCAACGAAGGCCGCATCGATGGCCCACGGTATCAGGTGTCGACTCGAGGCATTGTCTGGGGAGCCGGCGCCACCAACGCGGCGGTTGCCGACAACCCGTTAGCCGCTACGGTGGTGCGCTCGGCCGAAGAAGCGCGGGCCGCCGTGCGCGAGCAGATTTCGCATGGCGCGGATTGGATCAAACTGTATCCGGCCGGCGGCTACTCGTTCAGCGACACGGGGCAGGACTTATACCAGGTGACTTATCCGCTGCCGGTGCTCCAGGCGTTGATCGACGAGACGCACCGGCTGGGCAAGAAAGCAGGTTGCCACGTGTACGGCGGCGAAGGGCAGAAAAACGCGATCATAGCTGGCTGCGACACGATCGAGCACGGATTCGGCCTGAATCGGGAGCAGATCGACATGATGGCCGCGAAGGGGCTGTATTACGACCCGACTCTGGTCCGGTACATGGAGCCCTACATGGATGACGTGGACGCCAAGAATACCGCGGGCAGGTTCCGCATCATTCCGATCTTCGAGAAGGCTGCCAGGATGGCCGCGGCCACAAGCGGAATTCAAGTGATGATGGGCAGCGGAGCGGATGGATCAACTTTTCCGCATGGCACGCAGGGTCTCGAGTTTGAAGCGCTCGTCAAGCGCGCGGGACTTGCTCCGTCGAAGGCGATCCAGTCGGGGACCATGGTTAACGCCACGGTGATCGGGTGGCAGGACCGGATTGGATCCATCGAAAAGGGCAAATACGCCGACTTGATCGCGGTCTCGGGCGATCCGGTGGCCGACATCACGGAACTCGAGCGCGTGAGGTTCGTGATGAAGGGCGGGAAGATTGTCCGGAACGATCTGGGGCTGAACGGAATGAAGTAACCCGCTTCTCACTTGTGAACGCCCGCTTGAGCATTTTCGGCAGTTCCTCAGGGCAGAAAGCGGTATCCCACGCCATGCAGCGTAATGAAATGCCGGGGCACGTCCGGGTCCGCCTCCAGCTTGTGCCTCAGTTTGACCACATGGGCGTCGACGGTTCGAGTGTTCGGGTAGGACTCGAAGCCCCACACCGAATTCAGAATCATGTCGCGCGTCAAGGCCCGGTCCAGATTCTCCAGGAAGTAGGTGAGCAGCTTGTACTCTGTCAGGGTGACGGTCACTTCGTGGCCGCGGCGCGTAACCACACGGCGTTCCAGGTCGACCTCGGTGTCTCCAAACGAGAATGTCTTATGCGTATCCGTGGCGCTGCGCCGCAGCACGGCCCGAATCCTGGCGAGCAGTTCACGAACGCCGAAAGGCTTTACCAGGTAGTCGTCGGCGCCAATCTCGAGCAACAATACTTTATCGATTTCGTCGCTGATGGCGCTGAGTACGATGATCGCCGTCTTGAGGTTCGACGACCGCAGGTTCTTGCAGACTTCCACACCACTGAGGGCAGGCAGGCGGAGGTCGACCAGGGCCAGGTCCGGTTTGCAGGTCAGGGCTCGGTCGAGTCCAGCGCGGCCATCGGCGGCCAGCACTGTCGCAAAGCCTGCCTGCTCGAGCATGACCGCGACGGTATCGCGGAGACTCTCATCATCGTCGATGACCAGGATGGACTGCATACGACTCGCCGTGTTTCCATGCAATTGAAAACCCAGACGCCGCAGGGGAACGAACCGGCGCGGAGGGTGAATGGATTCAATCGGTTTGGGCGCTACCGGGACGGGCGCGCCGCCCGCGGGGTGTCGAATTTGATCGTAGCGCGGATCAAGAACGATAGCACGGCAATGGGCCGAGGCTTTTGACAGCGGCTGGTTCCGTCGCACTTCGATTCCCGAAGTCGAGTCTGGCCCGGAATGCGCACACAGAAGCGCCAAAGCCCAGCGGCGAGGCGTTTGCCGCGGTCCGAATTTCCAGTCATTTCAAATCCGGCTCTTTGACCAGCCTGGCCACCGGGCCATGCGCTCGGTGGTGTAAGCGGTCAGCGCGCGCCGAAATCGGTTTTCTCCACGAGGGTGATCCGTGGGCGCTCGGCCGGGCGGGTCATCTCTTCGTAGATCGAATCGACGCGGAACATCAGGTGCGAAATGCTCGGCGTGGAGTTGATCTCCGCCTCGTGGCGAGCCTGCTTCCGTTCGGATCGCAGGTGCGACATCGACCACGTACAGATTCTGAATTTCGGGTGGCACCGCAAACGGCGGAGGCTCGGTAATGGCGGAAGGATCGCCGCAGTTGCTTGATATACTGCGGCAATAGTCCTGGGGAACCGATTGCTGCCGTGGTTCGCGCTGTCGCCTTGCGAAATCATGAGGTGTCCCGAGAAGGAAATCGTCAGGTTCGTATTTCAACACCAGGACTTTTCGGTGTAGAGGTGAACATGCGTACAACGTTGGTCCGTTCGAAGATGACCTGGGTCCTCCTGTTCCCGATGGCGGCATCCGCCGCGGTATCGGACAAGCCCGACACTCCATTCAAGCTGGCGACCTTTGAGGCCCAGGGCAAAGTGCGCGCCGGGCTGGTGCTTGGTGACCGGGTGCTCGAGATCGCCGCCGCTAATGCCTACCTCGTGAAGCAGGCAGGAGTGCCGGCAATCAGCATTCCCGGAGAGATGCGTGAGCTGATTGAGCAATCGGCGGCGGTTTCCGGGCGGCTCCGCCAGATTGCCAACTTTTTCAAAGACCGGAAGCCGGAAGGGCTGGCCTTCTCCTACGATCTTGCGAAAGTGTCGATCAAGGCGCCTATCAAATACCCATACAACTTGCTATGCATGGCCGCGAACTACTGGAGCCACGCCAAGGAAATGGGCGTCACCGCCAAGGTGGATCCCGACCAGGACGACCCGTTCGTCTTCGCCAAGTCTCCGCGATCGTCCATCATCGACCCGGGAACGCCCTTCCGCATCCCAGCCGGGCGCGACAAGATCGACTGGGAAGGCGAACTCGCCGTGGTCATCGGCAAGCCCGCCTTTCACGTGTCGAAGCAGAAGGCGCTTGATTACGTCTTCGGCTACAGCATCATGTACGATGTCTCCGACCGGGGCGGAGGAAAGCGCGCCGATCCCATGTTTCGCGGGCCAGACTGGTTCTCCGGCAAGAGCCGCGACGGCGCTGCGCCCTTCGGGCCGTCCATTGTTCCGAAGGAGTTCCTGTCCAACCCGCATGATCTCCATCTCGTCACCAGGGTCAATGGCCGCGTGGTGCAAGACGGCAACACCAGCGACATGATCTACGATGTCGAGCACATGGTAGCCTACATCACTTCCATCATGACGCTATACCCCGGAGACGTAATCTCGACCGGCACCATGGCTGGAGTCGGAATGGGGCGCAAACCGCCAGAATTTCTCAAGCCCGGCGACGTGGTGGAGATCCAGATCGACGGCATCGGCACGCTGCGAACGCCCATGGAACGGGAACCGCCCACGGCGCCAAAATAATCCCATCTGCCTGTATGGTGATTCCGAAGCAGCCACGATAGGCTGCCCCGCCTACAGCGGCGAATCGGGATTCGCCATGGTGCGCCACATATGGGCGACGGGGCTGTTGTCGTTGCCCAGTCCTTCTTTGGGTTGCTTGAAATGACGTCCGACGATATCGAGAAAGGGATCGATCGTCACCACCGCGTTGGGATCGAACGCGTACAAGTCGTTCACCGTTACCAGCCTCGGCTCCATATACCACTTGTGCTTGCGGACGAATTTGTAGGTCGCTTCGATGTGGGGCGGCGGCACATAATCCTTTCCGAACAACCGGTAGTACAAGTCCGGGTACTCGTACCCTGCCGCTTGATCGGGGTAGAAACGCAGGGTCTGGTGGTAACGAATCGCAAAGGTCGTTTTCGGCGATACGTATGGCTCGAAGAGCTGGGCCCCCCACCATCCGTGATCGGGCTTGATCATGTTCTGCACGACGTCGTGGAGCAGGCACGCCAGGATGATTTCTTCCGTCATGCCGGTCTTAAGAGCTCGCGTGGCGCTCTGCAGCACGTGATTTGCGGGCGCGAACCGGTATTTGAAGAAGTCCAGAAGAGTTGGATTTGGCGGCAGCGGCTCCAGCCTTCTCACGTTGCCTCTGACGGACGTGAAGAGGGTGCCGGCGCCCCGGCGATAGTTGCGGGTCTCGATCTGCGCCTCGAGCTCGGCAACGGTAGGGAATTTCTTATCGCCCCCCTGATTGCTGGCCACCGCGGCATCCAACTGTTGCGACATGTAGTCTTCCAGTGCGTCGGCGCGCGCCTCGGAATCCATCAAAGCAACGGCGCTTGCTCCGCCAAGCCTGGCAAAGAACGATCTTCGATCGATCTCCATACCCCTCCATTCAACCGGAATTTCGGCTGGGAAGTCCCGGGTAGAGGAAGTATACAGCAAGCGGGCGCCAAGGGACAGGGGCGGTCGGACCAGCGGACCAGCTCGCTTACCGCACTGGAACCAGACTCTTCAAATCGGTGGAAGAGGCCGCTGCGGAGTTTCCTTTAGACAGCGCCACGCCGATTGAGACATCGATATTCTTGCAGATCTTTTCCGTGCAAGCCTGGCCCTTCAGTGTCAGCTTGGAGTTCGCGGTTGCCACGCGCCGGACCTTCGCTACGAACAGCGCCTCGTGGTCGAAGCCCCAACTGAACCAGCGGAGTTCGGGATGGGAGAAGTCCTTGGGCGGAGTTTGATACCACGGGCCTGTAGTCGCCAGACCCGCGCCAGGCGTGATCTCGGTCGCACGGTCGATACTCAGCGCCGGCTTACCCGCCAGTTTCTCTTCGGCACGCACCTTATTGTCCATGGCGAACGTGTGCCATCCCGAACCGAGCGTGGCCCGCACCACCAGGTAGGGGCCGTCCACCCGCGCCTGATACGAAACGCACAACTCGTCCTCGTGCCGCACGTCCACGGCAGGGCTCCAATCGCCCGCTTGGGCCAGAGCGCACACCGCGAGAAAGAAAGGTATGGAAATGGTCTTCATTTTCGAAAACTCAATACGTACGTGTGGAGCGGCATTTGCATGCGCTGACCTTCGCGGAGAACGTGCAGTGTCACGGTGTCACCCGCTCTCTTTCGCAGCTTGATGAACAGGCCGGCGGTGTTGGCCAGGTCGTCGCGTTCCACGCCGTCCACTCCGAAGACGATATCGCCGGCGCGCAGCTCGTGAGTCTTCCGCACCTTGGCAAATTCGGCAACATACTTCACCTGGCTGGCGAAGCCGTCGGGCTTCAAGCCGAACTTCTCCTTTTCGGCGGCGGTGAGCGCGCGGTCCTCGAAGTCGGTCCTGGGGTCTACGCTGGACTGGCGAAAGCGGATGTCCGTCCACCACCAGCGTTCCGGCAGCGCCACCTTGAGATCCAGGACGGCTCCGTCGCGTTCCACCGAGATCTGCACGCTCTGCGCGCGGCGATCCACCTTGTCGTACCTGTATTGCAGATCGCCAAACGTCCAGACGGGGGTGCCGTCGAGCGCCGTGATGCGGTCGCCGGGCTTCAGTCCAGCAGCCTGTACCGCGGCCTGAGCATCCTTAACCACCAAGCCTTTCGGCACGTCCAGATAAATGCCGAGGGTCTTGATGTCCGGCGAGTGAAACAGATGCGTTAACTTGTCGAGCACGCCATCCCGTTCGCGCTGGATGTTCTGGAAATCGCCGACCAGGTGGCATTCCACGCAAGCGTGCTGCGCGAACGTCCGCTGCACCAGGAGGGGAATCTGGCGCGGGTAAAGCGGTTTCGGGCGCTCGCCTGCGGGTTTCCACTCGCCTTTCAAATACTTCTGGTGCAGTGCCAGGCCCTGCCGCGCGGCAAGCTCCAGGCTGGCGAGATCGAGATAGGTGTCGGCCGACTGGGAATCGCGGCCCCCGTACCGCATATAGATCTGCTCGTCGGCGTTCAAAATGAAAAAGTACAGCGTGTTGATCCAGTCGCGCTCGAAGAGAGCGACGTCGGTGTCGTCCATCCGAACGATGCGCAGACACACGTATTGACTGAGTTGCTTGCCTAACGGGGAGTCTTTCGGTGACAGCACAACCTGTGCGTCAAAAATGCGGCCCTCGATTCAAGCCTCGCAGCGGAATTCCAGGAAGATGGGCTTGCCGGTCTGCCGCGACTGGCGCAGGGCTTCGCGATAGTCGCCCAGCCAGTTGATGGAGTTGTCCGCGGCGAAGAGCGAGCCGGCCATCGCCAGAGCGGACGCCAACAACAGACAGAAGCGGAAATGCCTTTTCCAGGTTTTCATCGGGAGCCCTCTTTTCCCCTATGTTACCAAACAAGTAGCCGCGGCCTACCGGGGCACGAGGATGAAGCGATCGATCGCGATCTTGGCGCTCTTGTCCGTCCGCCGGCGATCGCGGATGAAGAGGATCTTGAACTCATCGAAGGCTTCGAGCGCCGGCTCGGCCGGCATGTCGAAATCCAGGGTCTCGGACACAGGTGTCACCGGATCCTTGCGGATGTCGGGCATGGACGTTACCTTCGCCTTACCAAGACTCTGCGCACCCGAAACGGGCAGTTCGCTGTTCAGGAGCACCAGTTCCAACACAACCGTACCCGGATACGGGTCGGCATTGCGGACCACCAGTTGAATGCGGCTGCAGCAGCGGAGGTCGACGGTCTGCTCCAGTTTGTGGCGAGCCTCCATCTGCATCGGCCGGTGATCGGTAGTGCTGAAGGAAAGTGCCGCCGGATTGCCGCGCTGGAAATACGAGTTCTGCGGAGGCCGCGCGTAGGGCCAGCGGAACATCCAATACTCACCGGAGAAGGGAATGCTCATGGGCTGGACGTTGGCGGGCGTGGACCAACTCTTTCCCGTCGGCGGCAGCGGCGCGATCAGCGTCGCGTACGGCTTCACTTCCGGCCACAGGATCACGCCCGGAAAACCGTCGGCAGGCAACTCGACCGGCGTACCGGGCACCGGGTAGGTCTTGGTTTTCGCGCCCTGATTCGGTCCGTCGGGGACCGGTCCCTTCGCCGCGTCCGTCAATCCCGGCGGCGCCACGGGAAACCCTGGCCGCTCACCGTAGAAGATCTCCCGCAGGAAGGCCCGCACCGTTTCCACCAAACCGTGCTCCGGCGGATTGGACGGCCCCTCGCCCCACCCGAAGGATCGCATGACGCGGGGCGCCAGACCGCCAACCGTCAGCGAGACGGCCAGCGCGATCGTGGCCAGGACGGCCAGGATAGACCGCGGCAGACTGGGGGTGCGTTGCGAGCGGTAGGCGCCACTGGCCAACGCGAAGATCGTAACCACGGCCGCGCTCATGGCATAGCCTGCGCCGGCCAGCAGCGGATAGTGGAACAGGGTGGCGACCACGCCGGTCTGCATACAGAAGGACGCGGTCAGCGCCGGCGCCAATTCTTTCACCATCAGAGGCCGCGGCAGTTCGCTCGATCCAAAGAGCCTCTGCAAGGGCGGTTCGGGGGCGGACGGGGGAGTGGCGGGGCGGCTGACCTGCCACTGCGCATAGAGCAGCCGGGTAGTGTAAATTACCAGCAACAACGCGCCCGCCAGGGCCGCGGGCGAAAGCTGGGATAGCAGGATCACTGCCGGAGCAAACCAGACCGCCACCGCCGACGTGCGCAGCGTGGCGTTGATCATCTCGGCGCGCTCCCAACGCATGGCCACCGCGTACAGCGTGAGTGTGATGGCGGCGCTGGCCACCCACGCGACGACGGCGGCGATGGCCGATTGGATCAGGACCCAGCGCATCGGGATGCGCAGCCACTGCGCCGCCGCGGTAACGCTCCAAAGGAAGAAACCGGTGAACAGCAGGCTGGCGGCCTGCAGACAGATGGCCAGGCGGCCGGTCTCGAAGGCACTCGCTGGTTTCTGCTCAAAAAGGCTCAAGGCTTTCCCGTCTATCCGACGCCGCCGGCAGCGGGAAAGTTCCGACGCCGGGCAGGCCAGGAGGCCTCACCCACAGGCGTGAGATCCTATGTACATGAACGCACTGCTACTCAGAGAATACATGAATCTGGAACTGGTCCAGATGCCTACTCCCGAAATCGGGCCCCACGACGTGCTGGTCCGGGTGCGCGCCTGCGGCATTTGCGGCAGCGATGTACACGGCCTGGACGGCAAAACCGGCCGCCGCATTCCGCCCCTGGTGATGGGCCACGAAGCGGCGGGCGAAGTGGTCGAGACCGGCGCCCAGGTCCACGACCTGCGGCCCGGCGACCGTGTGACGTTCGATTCCACGGTTTATTGCGGCCAGTGCTTTCACTGCGCCCGCGGCGAGGCCAACCTGTGCGACAACCGCGAAGTGCTGGGCGTTTCGCCAGGGCCCTATCGCCGCCATGGCGCGTTCGCCGAGTATGTTTCCGTGCCCCGCCGCATCATGTACCGGCTTCCGGACAATCTCAGCTATGAGCAGGCCGCGCTGATCGAAGCCGTCTCCGTGGCAGTCCACGCCGTTGGCATCACGCCGGTGCGGCTAGGCGATTCCGCCGTAGTGGTCGGTAGCGGTATGATCGGGCTGCTGGCGATACAAGCCGTGCGCCTGGCCGGCTGCAGCCGCATCGTAGCGGTCGATACCGACGACTCGCGTCTCGCGCTCGCCCGGCAGATGGGCGCTACCGCCACCGTCAACCCCAAGGCCGGCGACACCGCCGCCGCCGTTCGCGAACTGACCGAAGGCCGCGGCGCCGATGTCGCGCTGGAGTGCGTGGGTGCCACCGACCCGATTCGCACAGCCATCGCTTCCGTGCGCAAGGGCGGTGCCGTCACGTTGGTGGGCAATGTCGCCCCCGATATCAATTTGCCGCTGCAATCGGTGGTCTCCCGGCAGATTCGACTGCAGGGCTCCTGCGCCTCCAACGGCGAGTACCCAACCTGCATCGAGCTGCTGTCTACCGGCGCCATCCAGGTGGGGCCGCTGATCAGCGCCGTAGCGCCGCTGGAAGAGGGACCTTCCTGGTTCGACCGGCTGTACCGGCACGAACCGAACTTGATGAAAGTGATCTTGCGGCCGTAAGGACCATAACCAAGCCGCGCGCCGGAGCGAATTGGTAATTGTAAACAGAGCCGCGCGTCCAGCGAACGGGAATAATGGACCGCCCTCCGGGGATATATTAGGTATAAAGCGATGCTAATCAAGAAACCCGCGGATATCCGCTACTCAGAGGTCACGCCAAAAGACGTGTACCTGAACCGCCGAAATTTTCTGGCCGGCATGCCGGCCGCCCTCCTGGGCGCGCGCGAATTGCTGTCGCCTTCGGCGCGCGCGCTGGCCGGCACGCAACTGGCCAACGTCGTCAAGAGCAAACTGAGCATCGACGAGAAGCCGAACAGTTACAAAGACGTCTCCACCTACAACAACTACTACGAGTTCGGCACCAGCAAAGAGCAACCCGCGCAGACCTCGCAGAAATTTAAGACGAGCCCCTGGACCGTCTCCGTGGAAGGCCACGTGGCCAAGCCGCGCAAGTTCAGCCTGGACGAAATCATGGCCCTCGCGCCCCTGGAGGAGCGCGTCTGCCGCCATCGCTGCGTGGAAGCCTGGTCGATCGTGGTGCCATGGATCGGGTATTCGTTGAGCGAACTGCTGAAGAAGGTCGAGCCGACTTCCAAGGCAACCTACGTCGCCTTCGAGACCTATTGGGACCTCAAACAGATGCCGCTGGCAACCCCGGAAAGGGCCGGCATCCCGCTGCCGTACGTCGAAGGACTGCGGCTCGACGAGGCGATGCACCCGCTGGCCATGTTGTCGGTGGGGATGTTTGGCGAGGCGCTGCCGCCGCAGGATGGCGCGCCGGTCCGCCTGACGGTGCCTTGGAAGTACGGCTTCAAGAGCATCAAGTCGATCGTCAAAATCAAACTCGTGGGCAGCATGCCGCCCACCACCTGGAACATCACCAACGCGCACGAGTACGGTTTCTACTCCAACGTCAACCCCCAGGTGGACCATCCGCGTTGGAGCCAGGCCTCGGAGCGCCGCCTGGGCGAATTCCGCCGCCGCCCCACCCTCATGTTCAACGGCTATGGCGACCAGGTGGCCAGCCTCTACGCCGGCATGGATCTGAAGAAGAACTACTGACGGGCACAAACACATGTTGCGAAAACCCTGGGCCAAGGTCCCCGTTTGGCTGCTGAGCTTGACGCCTGTCTGCTGGGTGGCCTGGCGCGCCTGGAACAACGACCTGACCGCCAACCCGATCGAGTACGTCACCCATTTCACCGGCGATTGGACCATTCGGTTCGTCGTCTTCACGCTGGCCATCACCCCGCTGCGGAAGCTGCTGAAGCTGCCGGACCTGATCAAGTTCCGCCGCCTGCTCGGGCTGTTCGCCTTCTTCTACGGCACGCTGCACTTCCTGACCTGGTTCGGGGTGGACAAGTTTTTCGACCTGCACGAGATCCTGGCGGATTTTGCCAAGCGCCGGTTCATTACGATGGGCCTGCTGGGCTTCTTGTCGATGATTCCGTTGGCGGTGACGTCCACCACCGGCTGGATCCGCCGCATGGGCGGCAAGCGCTGGCAGAAGCTCCACAAGCTCATCTACCTGACCGGCGTCGCCGCGGTGATCCACTATTACTGGCTGGTGAAATCGGATATCCGGCTGCCGCTGCTGTACGGGTCGCTGGTCGGGCTGCTGCTGGCGTACCGCGTTGTTTCCTCGGCGATCGGGCGCAAGGGTGCGCCGGCCCCGAAGCGGGCTGCGCAGACGGCTTGAAAATGGCGCGCCCATCGGGGCGATTCTCGCTAGCTCACACCGCCCGGCGGTGTACTAGAATCGGGACAAATGGACTCGGTATCGCGACGCGGAGCGCTGCTGCAGGCTGCCCTGCTGGGCGGCGCGAGCGAAGCCGTCTTGCGCCGGGGGGCGGCGGCCACGGCGACGCGGATTGTGGACGCCCACGTTCATTTCTACGACCCCTCGCGTCCACAGGGCGTGCCTTGGCCCGCGCCTTCGGAGACAATCCTCTACCGAACCACCTATCCGGCGCGCTACCTGGAGAGCGTGCAGCCGCTCGCCGTGGACGGCGTGGTGGTAGTGGAGGCCAGCCCGTGGCTGGAGGACAATCTGTGGCTGCTGCGCTTGGGAGACGATCATCGGCTGATCATGGGTGTGGTGGGTAACATCCCGCCGGGACATCCGGACTTCCGGGCCGCGGTGGGCCGGTTCAGCCGCCACCCGCTGTTCCGGGGGATTCGCGTCGGTTCGGGCAGCCTGCCGCGCCTGCTGGATAACGCGCAGATGTTCGCCGATCTGAAGTTCCTGGCCGGCAGCGATCTGGCGTTAGACGTCCTGCTCAGCGGACAGCCCGCCTTCGACGCAATCGCGCGGCTGAGCGGCGCGTTGCCGGATCTGCGTATCGTTCTGGGGCATCTGCCCATCGCCTCACCCGCCGGCGAGACGGCGCGCTCGAAATTCCAAGAGGGCCTCCGCGGGCTAACCCGTTGTACGAGGGTTTACGGCAAGGTTTCGGGAGTCGCTCGGCGTGTGGGCGGGCAGGTCCCGGCCGACGCGTCATTCTACAAGCCGGCGCTGGACGAATTGTGGGAGATCTTCGGGCCGGAACGAGTTATCTACGCCAGCAACTGGCCTGTCTCCGACCTGGTGGCGCCGTACGCCACGATATTCCGGCTGGTTCGGGATTACCTCGCCGCCCGTGACCAGGAGACCGTGGATCGGTTCTTCTGGAAGAATTCGCTGGCCGCATACAAATGGCGCGAACGAAGCCCCAAGGCCTGACGGCATACCACTTGCGCCCGGGCAGGCGGAGGCGCCCATCCGCGGCCGCAACGAAGGGAGTTCCAGCAAGTGCGGCAAACCCAACTGCCATTGCGCCAACGGCGACTTGCACCAGTCGGTGTACCTCGTGCAGAGCCACGCCGGAAAGCTGCGCCAGTTTTGTGTCCCCAAGGCTTGGCGGGAACGCGTGCGCCAAGCTGTGAAGGATTACCAGGAGATGCAACGCCTGATTGATGAAGTGTCCGAACTGGAATGGAAGCGCCTCCAGGAAAGGAAGCCCTAACATTCTCCGACGTCTGATCTGATTACATACTCGGAAAAGGTGTTCGGGTTCTCGGCTGTACTGATGGCCTCCCTCACCGATCGCAGACCCAAACCGCGCATTTCCACGCTTACTGTGGCCAAGGCCGCCATGGTCTTGTTTTGGGCGCGGATGGGAAGCCTCAACGCCTTGGAGATGTCGGCGGCTTCCCGGTTCTGGAAGTATTGGCTGGGCCATCCCATGCCCAGTGCCGAAACCATGGGAGGCGTACACTCCCAGATGGACGCCGGCACGCTGCGAGAGTCAATTCATCAAGTTTATGGGGGTCTGAAACGCAATAAGGCTTTGCCGGACAATGGCGGCATCTGCTTGGCCATCGTGGACGGGCACGAAAGCCATGCCAGCTATCTGCGCCATTGCTCTGGGTGCTTAGAACGGACCATCCATTCCGTGCAAGGAGATCGCACTCCGTATTACCACCGGCAGGTAACGCTGCTGCTGGTGACCGGCGCAGCTCCCGGACGCCCACCCCTGCGGATGCCGCTGGATCATGAGCCGCAACGCCCCGGCGAAGATGAAGTTGCGACAGCCATGCGCTTGCTGAAACGTGTTTTAGTACCTATGTCATCAGATCTTTGCCGAATCTGGCAAGACTTTCAGCGGACGGCGACCGCTGAGAGTTCGGGAATGACGTAGAGGTTCTTGAGCTTGAGGCCCAAGGTGATGACCTG
>Ga0075030_100000141_pt1 | contig 54883 bp, 43 predicted proteins | sample LitLauG_LLR_2012_FD_71393 | JGI IMG/M metagenome (GOLD analysis project Ga0075030, IMG submission 71393) | Freshwater sediment microbial communities from Pennsylvania, USA - Little Laurel Run_MetaG_LLR_2012 | ecosystem: Environmental > Aquatic > Freshwater > Creek > Sediment | place: USA... | reverse complement strand
GAGACGCTCGCCGTTGAGCCGCACGCTGCCCCGGGCCACATGGATGTAGCCGTGGCGCCCGGGCGCCACGGCTACATCCATGTGGCCCGGGGCAGCGTGCGGCTCAACGGCGAGCGTCTCGACGAGGGCGACGGCGCGCGCCTGCGCAACGTCGAGCAGCTGCGATTGAGCGATGGCAGCGGCGCGGAGGTCCTCGTGTTCGACCTGCGCGGGCACGAATTGCCGGTCATGCCGGACTGACGCGCCGCCGGGCGGTCCCGGCCGCCCGGTCGCGCCCATGCGCGGCGCCGCTCCGAGGCCAGCGGCCGAGGTCGGAGACGGAGACCGGCGACCGAGCCCGGCGATCGAGACCCGCAAGCGAGGCCGCCGAGACCGACCACCGGAGGCGGCCGGCAAGCGTCGAATTGCGCGCCCCGACCGGCCAATCCAGGCCTCCGACTCAAGCGGCCGCGCGGCGCGCCGATCTCCTGGGAGACCGCGCCAGGGCACGGCGCGCCGTTGCGCCGCCGCCCGGCGCATGACGACCGGGAGATACAGCATGGCGCAAGGCACGAAGGCAAAACGCCGCGGCGGATTCACGCTCGTCGAACTGGTGGTGGTGATCTTGATCCTGGGCATCCTCGCTGCCCTCGCGCTGCCCCGCATCATCAACATGGGCCAGGATGCCAGGCTGGCCAAGATGAACGCGATCTATGGTTCGGTTCGCGCGGCGTCGCAGATCGTCTACGCCGGTGCGCTGGTGCGCGGTGCCAACACCGCCGCCGCCGGTACCGTGGCGACGCAAAGCGGCAACGTGACGACGATCTTCGGCTACCCCGACATCTCCAGCACGGGAATCGCCGCCGCGGCAGGCTTCGACGCGACGGTTTCACCGACCGCCAATGCCGACGGCCTGCTGATCGACACGACCACGGTCGCCGGCACGATGTACGTCTCGCCCTACAACGCCGTGGCGCCGGCCACCTGCCGCCTGGCCTACACGCCGGCGACGACGCTGGGCGTGGCTCCGACCATCGTTCTGAACGCCACCCTGGCCAGTTGCTGAGGCGCCGACCGCCGGCGCCGCGCCGCGCCGCCGTGGTGCCGCTTGCGCGACCGGTTCAAGGCTCCAGGGCGGCAATGCGCTGGCGCGCGAACTGCGCCGTGGCGCCGCCGGCATCACCAGCCAGCAAGGTCCGCCGATAGGCCTCGAGCGCCTCGTCGCGCAGCGCCAGCTGTTCGAGCGCGGCACCCAGGCCGGCGAGCCATACGGCGCGCGCCGGCCCGCCCGCCAGCGCCTGGCGGTATTCGTTGACCGCCATGTCCGCCTGGCCGGCACGCTGCGCGATCGCCGCGAGCAGTGCGTGATCCGCCGCACTGCGCTGCGCCGCCGGCACCAACGCCAGGGTCGACCGTGCGCTGTCCAACGCTCCTTGCTGAACCTGCAACCGGGCGGCCGGCGCGGCGAAGCGCACCGGATCAAGGTGCGCACCGGCAAGCAGCAGCGCGAGCGCGGCGGCGTCCTGCCCACCGGCCCGCAGCAGACCGGCCAGAGCCAGACGGCTCGCGGCGTGCAAGGGCAACTCGTCGAGGCGGCGTTGCAGCAGCTCGATCGCCTCGGTCTGGCGACCGGCGGCAGCAAGCGCCTGGGCGCGCGACAGATCGGCCGCTTCGTCGTCGGCACTGCCCGAGCGATGTATGCCTTCGAGTGCCGGCACCGGCGCGGGACTTGCGTCCTTGGCGGGGCCATCCACAGGCGGTCGCTCCGGCATCGGTTCCCGGGGCATGACCGCTTCCGGCGCCGCGGGCAAATCGTTTGCCGATGGCGGCACCGGCGCGACAAAGGCGAGGGCCGGCAGCGACGAGCCCTTTGCCACAGCGATCGGCGCGCGCCGGGTCGCGCGCTCGCGGCCGCGCAAGCCGCCCAGGCCGCCACCGATGCCGGCGCGGATCTCCGTCATGGCGCCGAGCGCCGGATCGGGTAGCGCCCGATCCAAGGAATGCTCGACCAGAACACCGGCCACGAACAAACCAAGAGCGGCGACCATGACGCCAACGGCGCGCAGGCCATGGCGCCCGGACCCGCGGTCCGGCTGTTCGGAAAGGCGCGGCGGCGGCGCGCCAAGATCGAACGCCGGGCGCAGGTCGGCGGCGACCGGCGGTGCGACGCCTCGCCGGTCCAGATCCTCGAGCATGCCGATCAGGACGCTCATGGCGCGTTGCCCGTCAACGCCGCGGCGCGCGCCCAGGCCAGCGAACGTCGGCCGGCCTGGACCGTTTGCAACAACCCTCGGTAGACGCCGGATAGGCCAGCCCAGAAACCCGCGACCGCGTCGGCTGCCGGTGTATCGATGCGCGCGGTGCGCACATGGCGCGACCCGACCATGGCGGCGCCTTCGCCATACGCCACGAGCAGCCCCTTGTGCGCCAGGATGTTGATCCGCCGCGGCAGTCCGCCGGATGCCCGATGCAAGGCGCGCAGCGCGGCAGGCGTGAACAGCTCGCCGCCGCGATGGCCGGCCGCGCCTAGCCGGTGCATGACGTAGGCCGCGGTTTCCTCACGGTCTAGCCGTTGCAGGTGATAGGCAAAGGCGATCCGGCTGCGCAGAGGCTGCAACACCGGCCGCGCCAGCAGCGCATCGAGTTCGGGCTGCCCGAACAGGACAATCTGCAGCAGTTTGCTTTGCCCGGTCTCCAGGTTCGACAGCAGGCGCAGCGCTTCGAGCGTCTCGGGCGGCATGGCCTGGGCCTCGTCCAGGCAGACGACAAGCCGCTCGCCGCGTCTAGCGAGCCGCAGCAGCGTACGGGTCAAGGCCTCGAGCAGGCCGTCGTCGGCACCGGCATGGGCCGCATCGGGCAGCCGCAACTTCAAATCCGCAGCGATCGCGCGCAGCAGGGCCTGCGGACTCAGGCACGGATTGGGCAGGTACACGGTGCGAAAGCGCCGACCGCCCGGATCCGTCCCGGCCAGCACGGCCAGGAAGCGGCGGCACAGCAGGGTCTTGCCGGTCCCGACCGCGCCGGTGATCTTGACGAAGCCTTCACCGGCATCCGTCGTCAGCACCAGGGTGTTGAGCGCCTCGCGCTGCGCCCGCGAGGCATAGGCAAAGCCCGGATCGGGCGTGATCGCAAAGGGCGGGCGCTGCAATCCGAAATGGCGGCAGTACATGGCAGCGGCCGCCGGCGTGCGGCGGCTAGCGGGCGTAGGCCGACAGGTCGGCCTCCAGGCGCTGGCGCAGCTCGTCACGCGTCGCGTCGGCCTGGCCGTCGGATTGCACCACGGTCGGCTTGATCAGGATGACGAGTTCCTGTTTGGAGCGCGACTTCTCCTTGGACGCGAACAGGTAGCCCAGTCCCGGCACGCCGCTCAGGCCGGGCAGGCCGGAGCTCGACTCCTGGTCGCTGACCTTCATCAGGCCGCCGATGGCGACGATGTTGCCGTCCTTGACCCGCACCACGGTGTCGGTCTCGGACACCGAGCTCGAGGCCAGTGGCAGGGTGTAGCTGCCCAGCGTGCCCAGATTGACCAGCAGGTTGTTCTGCGTCACGTTGGAAACCGATGGATGGACGTGCAGGATGACGCTGCCGTCCTCGTCGATGCTGGGCGTGACGTCGAGCGCCACGCCCGAGAAGAAGGGCTGCACCGTGATCGTCGGCGTGATCACCGCCGAGCCGCCGGTGCCGGCGCCGCTGGCAATGTTGGTCGTGACCCCGGTGACGAAAAAATTCTCCGTTCCCACCTTGAGCACGGCCTGCTGGTTGTTCATCGCGGCGATGCGCGGGCTCGACAGCACCTGCAACTGGCCCTGCGTCTCGAGGAATTCGAGCAGCCCGGCGAAGTTGCTGGTCTGGAAGGCGATGCCGAACAGCGGATTGACGGTCGAGCCGCCCTGCGCGATTGCCGCGCCGGGTGTCGCCGTGAGCAGGCCGTCGCTGATCGAACCCGTCGGCGCCAGCGCGCTGCCCGGGGTGGTCATGCCGCCGGCGAAGCGGGCCCCGGGCCCGGCGTGGAAGGCGGCCCAGTTGATGCCGGTCTGCGTCGCGTGGTTCAAGTCGACCTCGATGATCTTCGATTCGAGGACGATCTGGCGCTCGATGCTCAGCCGCATGGAACGCAGGTAGTGCTCGACCTGGCGCAGTTCGGCCGGCAGCGCGCGCACGACGATGACGCCCGATTGCGGCGAGACGATCATCTGGCGGCCCTCGGGCTTGACCGTCTCGGCGGGGATCAGCAGCCGCAAGGACGACTGCACCTCGGCCCACAGGTCGTTGCGCACCTGGGTCGTGACCCGGCTCGATTCCTGCGACTGCGGTCCGTAGCCCGGCCCGGCACCCGGCGGCTGGCCGGGCAGCGGGTTGCCCCCGACCGGTTGGCCCGCGGCGTTGTTGCCCGGCCCGGCAGTGGGCGTCACGGCCAGCGAGCTCGATTGCACGCGCAAGTCGCTGCGCCCATTGCGGCTTTCATTGGGGTAGTTCACCTGGAACACGCGCGTCTCGAGCGCGGCGGCGCGGACGAAGATCCGCGTGCCCTCGACCTTGTATTCGAACCCATAGATCTCGCGCAGGGTTTCCATGGCCTCGAGCAGGCTCACGTCCTTGAGCGCAACGGTCACCGGCGAACGCAGTTCCGGATCGACGATCATCGAAAAGCGCGTATCGCGCGCCAGCGCGGCAAAGACCTGGGCCGCCGGCAGCTCGATGACGTTCAGATCGAAGCGCGGTTCGGACGGTGCGCTGGGCAGCTTGGCGATCCCGAGGTCGGGCGGCGCGAGCAGCTCGCCGGCGACGGCCGCCGGCAGCTTGCCCGGTGCCGGCGTCGACGGTTCGGACAAGGCGCGCTGCAGCTCGGGCGCCAGCCGCGGCGCTTCGCCGGCGCCGTGGCTCGGGGCCTGCACGGCACAGGCTTGCAGCAGCAGCATGGCGCTGAGCGCACAGGGCGTCAGCCGGCGTGCCCACGGCAGGCCGGGCGCAGGGCAGGCAAGTGAACGGCGGGCATCAATCATGGCTGCCGATCCCGGCTTCGGCGCTGCGCCGCACGATGGCGTTCGGGGCGCCGTGGGCGCCGCCCGGGTACAGCGACAGCATGGTCGGCCGGCCCTGGATCTCGAGGAGTACCGCTTCGCGCTTGATCTGCAGCACGCGGGCCTCGCCCAGCGCACTGCCTTCGTGGACCTGGCGGCCGTTGATCACCGCCAGGCGCCGCGTCGGCCCGAAGACAATGGATTGCAGCAGGAAGGGTTCCGGCACCGGCGCGCTGGCCGCCGCCGCGCCCGTCGATGCGCTGGCGGCCAGCGGCGGACGGGTCGGGTCCGGCAGGGCGGTGGCGGCCGCGCCGCCCATGGCCATCACGGCGCTGGCCGCCAGTACGATGCGAATCACAGGATCAGCCATGTCGGCTCCCGGCTCAAGGTATAGATTTCAAAGACCAGACGCTCTTTCGGATAGTGGCTGGCATCGAGTTCGGCGCGCCGCCAGTACAACTGCTGCGGCAGCCCTTCCAGGCGTTCGAGGTACAGCACCAGTTCGGCGTAGCTGCCCTCGACCGTCACCTCGAAGCCGTGGCGGTACACCTGGCCCTCGACCGGCGCGGTGCTGCCCGCCGGGGCGGGTCGTACCGGCTGGGCCGGCAGGTTGCGCAATTCGACCAGGCGCAAGCCCGGCAGGCCCGCGATGACCCGATCGAGCAAGGGCTTCATCTGCTGCGCCGGCACGATGCGCGCGGTCAGTTCGGCCAGATCGCGGTCGACCTGCGCCAGGTCCTCGCCCAGCCGCTGCCGCTCTTGCGCCTGGGCCTCGACGGCACGTTGCGCCGCCGCCAGCGCCGGATCGGGTGCGCGCAGCATCTGCTCGCGTGCCGCCAGCGTCGCGTAGCGGGCCTGCACCGGGCGCAGCAGCAAGCGGTCGCCCAGCACCAGGACCAGAGCCAGGGCGATCGCCAGCGCCAGCGTGCGCTCGCGCGGCTTGCGGCCAGCGAAGCGCGCATTGGCTGCAGCCCAGTAGCGGAGCCAGGCCCCCGTCATGGCGCCTGTCCGGTCGCGGCGCCGTTGCCGGCCGCCACCAGCATCGCGCGCGAGGCGAGCGTGAATTCGATCGCCCCGGGACCGGCGGTCGCGTCCTTGCCGGCGCCATCTTGCGGCGCATGCAGGTCGATGCTGTCGAAGGCATGGCCGGCGAACAAGGGCTCGTTGCGCAATCCCGCCAGGTAGATGCTGATCCGATCCGGCGACAGCGCCTTGCCGCGCACCGTGTTGGCCTCGCGATCGAGCCGGACGCCGACCAGCCAGACGCCTTCGGTTGCCTGGCGCGCCAATCCGTGGAAATCCTCGGCAAAGCCCTTGCGATCGTTGCTCCCCGCTTCCTGCAACAGTTCGAGCGTCGTGCGATGCACGGCCAGCGCGTGCTCGAGCGCCGGCAGGTCGGCGGGCGCTGCGCCCGACACCGGCGGGCGCAGCGTCGCTTCGAGCACCGCGACGCGCTGCGCCAGGCGGCCCTCCTGCAGGTGGAACCAACCCGCGACGGCCAGCAACAGCACGCCGGCGCCCAGCGCCGCGAGCACCGCGTTCGACAGCGACACCCCGGCCGAAACACCGCCGGGACGCTCTTGCAGCAGGTTGATTTCGTAGGTCATGTTCGATCACGGCTGGCGCAAGGCGGCGCCCAGGCTGAGCAGCATCTGGTTGGCCCGTGCCGGGTCGGCGAGGTCAGGCGCCGCCGCGATATCCAGCACGCCCGACAGGTCGACAGCGCGAACCGGCAGGCTCACGTGCGCCGAAAGGTGCGCGGCCAACTGAGGCGCCCCTGGAAAGGGCGCCAGCAGGAGCTGGTTGATCGGCACGCCGGAGAAATTGCGCTCGAAGTGGTCGATCGCGCGCTGCAGGCCCAGTTCGATCCGTTCGAGCGTGCGCAGGTCGCCGGTGGCGAGGGCGCTGGCGGCGTCACCGGCGCCGGTATCGAACTGGCGCACCATGCACAGTTCGCCATGGGCGATGAAGACGATGCCGCTGCCGCCTTCGCGGAACCAGGTAAAGGCGACGCCGGCTTCGGCCTCGGCAAACAGCGCCGCCACGTTGCGCATGGCCATCTCGACCACGTCGATGCTGGCCAGGGGGATCCCGGCCTGGAAGAACGGCGCGGCGAGCGCCGCCACCTGGGTGCGTTCCGCCGCCACCACGTGCAAGGTCGTGGCATGGACATGCCCTTCGAGATCGATCGTCATCGGCAGCGTATCGACCACCGCCGCTTCCGGCGAATATTCGAGCAGTTCGTTGAGGCGCCAGCGCACCGCCTCGCGCAACTCCTCGGGCGCGACCTTGGGTGCCTCGACCGCGAGCAGCCGGCTCAGGCCCTGCGCCATGACCGTCGTGCACTGCAGTTTCTGCAGTGCCAGCGATGCGCGCAGCCCGGACAAGGTGGCGACCAGGTCGTCGCCCACCGGCTGGCTGCGGCTGAAGACCACGCGCGGCCGAACGCCGCGCCCGCGCGCGACGCGCAGCGCGTGCACCTGGCCGGCTTCGACGCACAGCGCGGCGATCTCCCGTCTCGTACGCTTGAACCAAGGCATTGCCGATCCCATGCCGCGCGCAGCGCGGCGGTCGAACTTCCCGACGCGGGAATTTCCACTGTCCAGAGTAGGTTCCCCGGACGCCGCCGCATGGGCCAAGAAGTGCCGGCGCGCCGCGGCAATTTCCGCCGGCTTCTCCGGGCTAATTCTCGCGACGGAATCCCGGCTGCACGCCGTATTCGCCGAAGGAGGCCCGGCCGGTGGGATCGACGTTGTAGGTGGCCGAACCGCCCCAGGCACCCTGCAGGAAGCCCAGGCCGGTGGTCGTGCTCGGTTGCGCGGCGCCGCCGACGCAGGCACTGCCGCTGGCCGCCGCGTCGAGGTTCAGGGTCAGGTCGACGCTGCCCGTGTTGCCGGTTCCGGGTGCCGACAGCAGCAGGCTGGTGCGGCCGCGGCTGACCGTGCCGCCGCCCGAAACGCTGGTCTTGCAGGCGCTCAGGCTCTTTTGCCAGTTGCCGAAGGCCAGTGCGGCAGCCGGAATGGCGGTGCACGAATCGCTGGCATTCGTGATCCAGACGCTACCGGTATAGATCTGCGTCTCGGCCGGCACGGCCAGGGCCTGCGTCTCGACGCCATAGGCGTTGGACAGGGCGATGCGGCCATAGTCCATGGTCGCCCCGGCGTCAAAGGACGGACTGACCGCCAGCGCGGCCGCCTGGACGATCGCGCCGCTCGCTTCGCTCGTATCGGCGACGCCGAAGGTGTCGACGGCCTGCGCCGTATAGGGCGCGGCGGGCGTGGTGCTCGAACGCAGCCAGGTCACCGTATCGCCGGCATTGGGGCTCAGTGTTCCGGTGCCGTTGCCGTTGGACACCACCGTGGCGCTACCCACGGTGGCGGCGACGGCGTGACCACCGGCATCGGCAAGGCTCTGCGATACCGAGGCCGAAGTGAGCTTCCACAGTTCGTTGCGATAGTTCGCGGTGGTGCCGTTCGAGGTGTTCTGCGCCGTGACACCCACCACCGGGACGGCCTTGTACGCGACCGGCTGGCCGGCATACGTGAAGGACCGCGATGCGCAGCTGCCGCTGCCGTAGGTGTACTGCGTGCCGGCGGTATTCACGGCGAGCGCGAAGTGGTCCGGCACGAAGCGGCCGACATTCACCGCGGCCGAATAGACATAGCGCTGCGCCGGGGTCGAATCGGCCGCGTCGACCGCGGCGAAAGTCGTGTCGACCAGCTGCAGCGTGAACGAGCCGACGTCGCTGTAGACAGCGTCGTTGCTCGCCATGACCCCGCCGGCCAGCGTCGGCGTGAAGGTCAGGCTGCCCAGGTTCGACGCTCCGCATCCGGCCGGCAGCACGCAGGTGAGAATGGCCGTCGTCGTGCCCGAATAGTTGCTGGTCAGGACGCCGGCGGCGTTCTGGGCCTGGGCGCTCAAGGTGAAGGGCTGCCCCGCCTTGTGCACATTGCCGCCGCTGGCCCCGACATTGGCCAGCGTACGCGACGAGCCGGCGCTAGCCCAGGAACTGTCGCTCGCCGCGAGCAGCGCCAGGGCGGCCGGGCGGATGGCGAAATTGTCGGTCGAACAGCTGACCACGGTCGAGCCGAAGGTCGGCACGAAGGTCATCTGGACGCGCGCGTTGGGATAGGCGTTGGCCACCAAGAAGCTGGTCGTCAGGCGGCCGTTGTTGGCGCTCGTGAAGCTCACCGTGCTGCTGCCGCCGATCGCCACCCAGGACGAGCGGCAGGTGTTGTTCAGGGCGCCGGAGTTGTTGCTCGCGTCGAGCAGCTGCAGGGTGACGGTTCCCGTGAAGGTGGTGTAGACCGCGTTGCCCGCCGCATTGACCGCGACGATGTCCAGGCCGAAGGCGGCGCCCGCGATCTTGGTCTGGATCACGCCGCTGACCGAACCGGCGGCCGTCGCCGTCTCGAAGGCGTTGAAGCTTCCCGGAGACATGTTGTAGGGCGAATTGATCGTGAAATTCGCGCCGAATTCCGAGGTATCGCCGGACGCGTCGGTGGCGGTCGCGGTCAGCACGTCGCCGATCGCCAGGCTGACGCCGCCGGGTACGGTGAGCGTCCCGGAGAAGTTGCCGTTGGCGTCGGCGCTGAGCGTGCCGATGTAACCGCTGCCGTCGCCATGGCCGCTGGCGTTCGGGCTGGCCTTGAAGATCTCGACCGTCGCACCGGCAAAGGCCGCATGGCTCACCGCCGTGCCGACGTAGCCGATGACCCCCAGGGTGGCGCCGGTGACGCCCGCCGCGGTGAACACCGGCGAGTTCATGCCCTTGTTCGGCAGGTTGGCGTTCAGGCTGCCCGTATTGGCCATGACACCGCTCGGCGCGTAGTTGTTGCCGTCGGTGGCGCCGTTGGTGACGAAGTCGATGCCGATTGCGCCACCGATGCCAACCTCGTTGCCGTAGATCGAATTCTGCGTGATCTTGAAGCCCGTCCCGGTCAGAATCGAGATCGCATCGCCGCCGCTGCCGGTGATGATGTTCTGCGCAATCGTCAGCTGCGGCGACACCGTGCCGATCGATCCATAGATGACGATGCCGCCGGGTTCGGTACTGGCCGACGAGCTGCCGTAGAGCAGTCCGTTCGCGCTCAGCGTGTTCTGCTGGAAGACGAGGTTGGTGCCGCCGCCCCAGGGCACCTCGAAGCCGGAGCCGGTCTGGTTGCGGATCAGGTTGTACTGGATCCGGTCGGCGCTTCCCGGATAGACGATGACGCCGTCGTAGGTCGTCGACTGGCCGTTGTAGGGCGCCGCGATCTCGTTGTACTGGACCGTCAGGTTTGCGCCCGCCACGTCGCGCCGCACGCCCGAATTGTTGATCTTCAGGTAGTTGTGGTTGACCAGGACGTTGCTCGCCGCGCCGACCGTGATGCCATAGCTGCCCGATTCGACGGTGCCGGCATTGCTGTTGCCCAGCGCATCCATCCCGACCAGAGCATCGCTGACCTGGCTGCCGTTGCCGCCCAGGGTGATCGCCCCGCCGCTCAGGGCGAAGGCCCGCAGGATGTCATTGGCGGCGAAGGTGCAGAGGCAGTAGCCGTTGGGCATCGAGATCTGGATCTCCGGCAGGTCGAACTTGGCCAGGACGATCGCGCCCGTCCCGACCGTCCCGCCGCTGCCCGTCGTTCCGGGATTCGTATTGCCGACATTGGCGGTCTGCGTCGCCCCGTCGAGGATGACATTTGCGCCTTGCAGGTTGAGCCCGCCGCCAGCGGGCGAGATGGTGGCGTAGCCCGAAACGAGCTGGCTGGCCAGGCCGGACCGCAGCCCGCCGACCGCGCTGCCGTTGGTGATCATGAAGATCGACGTCTCGAAGCCGGCCGGCAGGGCCGATGCGACACCGGCGATCGAGCGCGAACCGGATTGCGCTAGGTTGGCCTGGTCGGTGAAGGCCGAGGCGTTGGTCACCCATTGGACCAGGGACCCCTGCCCGCTTGCCGCGGTATTGACGATGGTGTCGAAATTGAAGCCGAAATCCACGCCCGCCACCGCGGCGTTGCCGACCGCCACCGTGCTGATGCTTTGCGGCGTCGCGCTCGCTCCGGTCAGGCTGGCCAGCTTGGCCGCCGACGTATTGCTGGCGGCGTCGACCAGCGCCGGATTCTCGCCGCCGACGTGGTCGTTCACCGCGACCGCCACGCCGCTCGAGGCGTCGGTGCGATACGTCTGCACGCCCAGTACGCTCGCGCTGCTGCCGGCCCGTCCGCTGGTCACGGTGGCGTCGACCACCCGCACCGTATAGGAGGCGCCGACGTCGACCAGGAAGGAATACGCGCCGCTGCCGTTGGTGGTGGTAGCGCTGACGAAGGAGCCGGCGGCGTTGTACAACTCGACCCGCGCGCCGGCGCGCACGCTGCCGCCGGCCGCGCTGGCGGTCGCGGCACTTCGACCGGCGCCCCCGCCATAGTTGACGTCCTCGAATACCGTCCCCGATATCGGCACGAGGATGCGAACATTGTCGATGACCGCTCCGGCATTGCAGGTGCCCGGATCCTGGCTTGCGAACGTCAGGGTCGTGCTGCTGGCGGCGGCCGTGAAGGACAAGGCGTTGGTCACCCAGCCCATGTTCGAGGCGCTCTTGCCGGTCGTGTCGAAGGTGTATCGCTGGCTTGTGGCTCCGGCCGTGACGAGCACGGTCTTCACGTTCGAGCCGTTACACGAATGGCGGTAATCGCCGGCAAGATCGAAATTCAAGGTGTAGGCCTGCCCGGCGGTCGTGGCGAAGGTCTGCGCCACGGCCCCGGGCGAGTTGCCGTCGAGCGCCAGCGAATACTTGCCGCTCGATGCCGCCCAGGTGCCGGATCCCACGAGTTCGATGCTGCCGCCCGCGGCCACGCTCCATCCGGGTATCGAGGCGGAGTCGGGCCCGTTGATGAGGTCAACGGTGTTGCCGCTGTAGCCCAGCTCGAAGCTGCCGTTCTGGAAATTGGCCGTTGCCGCCAGCGCCAGCCGCAACCACGGCAGGCCCAGCAAAATGCCGATCAGGAACAGCGCGGCCAGCTGGCGCCGCGCCGGCCGGCTACGCGGCGGCACGCCGCCGCCGTCGGCCGGCGACGGTGCGCGGCCCAGGGAGTTCGGTGCTAGCGGCATCGGAAAGCCGGGCCGGCCGCGGTCGGATCCTTGCACAGGATCACCACGGACTGCAGGTCGCGCTCCACATAGTCGGCCGACCCCGCGGTGCCCGCCGTGGCCTGGGCGCTGAAGCGGTAGACGGCGACCAGGTGATTGCCTTCGGTGACGGCGGTCGCGCCGCCGCCGCTGCAGGTGACGGTGACCGAGAACCCGGCCATCGAGCCGGCCAGGTTGCCCAGCGTCGTGGGCGCCGGGCAGGCCGGCAGCGCGCTGCCCACGGTCCACGCGTACAGCGGATCGAGGGCCTGGTAGTTGCCCCACTCCAGCCCGGCCAGCGCCGCCTGGTAGGCGTACACGCCCTGCAGGCTCATGTCGAAGTCCTTGCGCTGCAGCGTGAAAGTGCGCACCATGTAGGCGGCGAGCGCGGCCATCACGATGAGCAGGAACAAGGCCGTCGCCAGGACGAAGCCGCGCTGCAGCGGCGCGCGCCGCGGGCATCTGCCGCCACGGCGGCGGCCGCCGGTCTCAGGGCACATTGGGCACATGTGCTTCCTCGTAGAAGCTCAGGCTGTCGGGGCCGCTGGCCAGGGTGAGATAGATCGTGACCAGGGCCTTGCTCTGGAAGACCTGGGTCAGCGATATCGAGCAGCTGGTCACGTCCTGGGCCAGCACGCCGCGCGTCGCCGACGCCAGGGGCGCGCCCGCCGTGCTGGTCGGTTGATTCGACTGGATGGCGTAGCCGCTGTAGCGGGCCAGCGTGCCGCCGAGCGGATCGCAGACGTAGGTCGTGGCGCTGTTCACGACGAAATAGCGGTCCGAGGGCGAGGCGTACGGGAACTGGCCGCCGCTCAGCGAGTAGGTGATCGTGTTGGCCACCGTGTTGACCGCGGTGACGGCGCGCCGGTTGGTGCCGGCATAGGCGTCGCTCGAGCCGACGCCCGGCCCCAGGTTGAAGATCACCAGCTGGCTGCCCACCGCCGGGACATCGTAGGGCCCGACGACCTGGAAGCTGTTGCCCGTGGCGCTGCTGAAATCCAGCGTCGCGTAGCCGTTGACCGGGTCCGGGGCGGAGCGGTAGTGGCCGGCCGTGACCGTGGGAATGAGCTCGATGTAGGTCGCGCCGCCGACCGTCGTCAGGCGCACCGAATTGGGCAGCGCGCTCTCGATCTCGCGGGCGAAACGGCGCAGCGCAAGATCGGCACTGTCGGCCAGGTAGGCCCGGCGCACGGTCGCGTAATAGGCGCTGACCGGGCCCGCGATGAAGGCGGCGCTCGCCGCCGTGACGATCCCGGTGACGACGATGACCATGACCACCTCGATGAGCGTGAAGCCGGCGCCGCGACGCGGCGGCCCGGACCACGCTGCGCGCCGGCCCCGCGGCGGGGGCGGCGGCCAGCCGTGCGAGCGCCCGACCGGCGAGCCTTCGCGGCGGCCGCTCATTGCGGATCCAGCGTCCGATAGCCGGAGAGCGCCAGGGTGCTGCCGTCCGGTCCGACGATGGTCACCGTGATCAGCAGCACGCTCGACGCGGGCAGGCCGCCCAGCGCCTGGTTGGCCTGCACCTGGACGCTCGCGCTGTAGCCGCCCAGCCCGCCGATGGCCGTGCCGTCGACGGCGAGGATGCCGCCGCTCGAGGCGTTCATCGCAAAGCCGTTGTAGTCGCCAACGTTGTTGAACGGCAGCGTGGTGGAATATCGCGTCTCGCCGTTCGGCGCGCCCAGTCCTTGGCTGATCACGCAGGCACCGCCCGGCGTGGCCGGCGCGCCCAGCGGATCGCACAGCGTGTAGGGCTGCGCCTCGACCTCGGCCAGCAGCGATTCGGCCAGCGCCAGTTCCTGACGCTGGATCGCCGGATCACCCGAATGGCGGCCGACCAGGTTCATGGCCGACAGGATGCCGAGCAGCCCGATGCTGATGACAACCAGGAAGATGACGAGCTCGATGAGCGAAACGCCGCGCGTCGTCGTGCGGCGGCGGAGCGGGCGCCGCGCCGGGTGCAGCGCGCTACTGCACATAGCCGCTGTCCGCGTCGACCACGATATTGACCGCCGCGCCGCCGGCGCTCGGGCTCACGCTGATCGTGGCGCCGGTGCCGCCGGGCGACCCCAGCCAGTTGAAGCCCAGCTGCCCTGCAGTCGTCGTGAAGGCGACGGTGGCCGGTGCCACCAGGCTCAGTGGCGCACCGCCCGAGGGATCGGCAAGCGGTGCGGCACAAGGGTAGGCCGCGTCGTAGCAGGCCGTCAGCTTGCGACCGGCCGCGTCCAGGTTGACGTAGACGTTGCGATGCTGGGCGATCGCGCTTTTTTGCCCGAAGCGCAGCACGGCGCGCAGGTCCTCGGCAAAGCCCGACACGTCGTAGACGTCACGGCTGGCGAAATGCGGCAGCACGACCGCGGCGACGATGCCGATCAGGACCATCGTCATGACGAGCTCGACCAGCGTGGTGCCACGCTGCTCGTCGGGAGTGCGGCGACGGGACATGCCGGAGGGCCAGGGCGCGCGGCCGGCCCGCGCCCTGGCGGATCCGGCCGGTCGGCGGCGGTCGACGCGCGGCGTCCGGTGCGCCGGACGCCGGCGCGGCTCAGCAGCCCAGGTTCTGCGCGACCGAGGCGGCCGCCGACGCGGTCGCCGCCGTGTAGACGACGTTGCAGGTGCCGCTGGCACCGGCGATCGTCCACGTCGTGGTCGTCGTACCGACCGTCGGCGCATTGCTGCCGGTGTTGACGGCGCTAGCGATCGAAGCCACGGTGGGGTAGCCGTAGGCCATGGCCACGGTTCCGGAGACGCCATCGAGCGTGATGGTGCCGGTTGCCGCCGAGCCGATGCCCCCGACCAGCGCCGCCGAGTGGGTGATCGCCATGGCGCTGTTGACCGCGCCGTAGATCGCGTTGTTGGCGGCGGTGCGCGCCGAGGAGCCCATGTCGAAGAAGCGCGGCAGCGCCACCGCGGCGAGGATGCCGATGATGACGATGACCATCACGAGTTCGACGATGGTGAAGCCGCGGGCGCCGCGCGCCGGGTGCATTTCTTTTGCAGACATCATGATCTTTCCTTGGTCGATGGAAGCAGCAGTTAGGGATGGGTCGGTCGCGATACCGCAGGCATCAAGTATTGCCGCCGCATGCCCGGATCGATATGCGGATTTGCGGCAATTCCCGGACGGGCTTGAGGCGCCGAGCGGTCGAGTTGCCGGGCCGATCGCGGTCCATTTGTATCGGCGGTATTCCGGTCGCGGCAATTGCGCCGGATTGCCCCGGCGCCGGCGCGCCCGCTCAGTGGTTCTTGCCGCCCAGCGCAGCGTGGCCCAGGTCCCACATCGGCAGGAAGACGCCCAGCGCGAGGACCAGCACGATGGCGCCCAGGGTGACGATCAGCAGTGGTTCGATCGCGTCGGACAGCGTCTTGAGCTCGTAGGCCACGTCGCCCTGGTAGGCGATCGCCACTTCGGTCAGCAGTTCGTCGACCGTGCCCGACTCCTCGCCGACCGCGATCATCTGCAGCACGACCGGCGTGAAGACGCCGCTTTGCCGCGCCGCGCTGGCCACCGATTCGCCGCGGTCGATGGCCTCGCGCATGCCCTGCAGCCGGGCCCGCACCACGACGTTCTCGGTGGTCTGCATGGCCGCGCTCAGCGAATCGGTCACCGGCAGGCCGGCGCGCAGCGCCAGCGCGAAACTGCGCGAGAAGCGCGCCAGCAATGCCTTGCGGATCACCGGGCCCATGATGGGCGCGTGCAGCAGCCAGCCGTCCCAGGTCCGCTTGCCGCCCGGGGAACGCAGCCAGGCCCGCACGCCGGTCGCCAGCGCCGCGATCAGCAGCAGCAGCAGCGGCCACTGGTGCACCGTGAAGTCCGAAACGGCGATCAGCACCCGGGTCATCAGCGGCAGGCTGGCGTGGAAGCTCTTGTACACCTCGGCGAAGGCCGGGATCACGAACACGTTGATCACCGCGACCGCGACGAAGATCGCCAGCGCGACGAAGGAGGGATAGCGCGTCGCCGTCTTGACCCGCTGGCCCATCTCCTTGTCGAACTCCAGGTGCTCGAACAGGCGCAGGAAGATCTCGTCGAGCCGCCCGGTGGTTTCGCCCATGCGGATCATGCTGCGGAAATACGGGTCGAACAGGCGCTCGTGCTCCTGCATGGCCTGCGACAGCTCGCGGCCGGCCTCGAGCTTCTGCCGGATGTCGTTGAGCACCCGGATGAAGCCGCGGTGGCCGCTCGACTCCTGCAGGGCCGCCAGGGCGCGGGTGATCGGCACGCCGGAGCGCAGCAGAGTATGCATCTGGCGGCAGAAGCTGATCAGTTCCTCGGGCGGCACGCTGTGGCTGTGCGCATCGAGCAGGCGGCGCAGCGGCAGCAGCACGTCGGTTTCGGCGCTGGCGTGCGCAATGTGGACCGGCGTGAGGCCGGTCTGCACGAGCAAGGCGGCGACGCCGCCGCTGTCGGCCGCATCGACCACGCCCGAGACCGCCAGACCCTCGCGGTTGCGCGCCTGGTAGATGTAGCGGGTCACGGAGCGACCCCGTACGCCGGGCCGGCGTTGCGTGGCGCGCGGCGCGCGCGCGCCAAGGCTGCGGCAGGGGCGGCCACGATCAGTCCGGCTCGGCGACCGCGATGCGCAGCGCTTCCTCGACCGTGGTCAGGCCAGCGGCGACGGCCTGCGCCGCATAGTGCCCGAGCGACTGGCCGGCCATCTGCCGCGAGGCCAGGACCAGGAACTCGCGCGTGTCGCCGTGGCTGGCGGCTTCGGCCAGCGCCGGCGTCATCTCCAGCATCTCGTAGAGGCCGCGCCGGCCATGAAAGCCGGTGCCGTTGCAATCCGGGCAGCCGCGGCTGCGCCGGTAGATGCCGGCGGCGGCGGCCGGGGCGCCCAGCAGGGCGGCCAGCCATTCGCGTTCGGCCGGCGTGGGCGGCGCCGCCTCGGCGCAGCGTTCGCACAGCACGCGCACCAGGCGCTGCGCGATGACGATGCGCAGCGACAGGCCCACCATGAACGGCGGGGCGCCCATGTCGATCAGGCGCACCGGGGTGCTGGCGGCGTCGTTGGTATGCAGGGTCGAGAACACGAGGTGGCCGGTCATCGCCGCGCGCAGCCCGGTCTCGACCGTCTCGGCATCGCGCATCTCGCCGACCAGGACGACGTCCGGATCGTGGCGCAGCACGGAGCGCAGGACGCGGCCGAAGGTGAGTTCGATCTTCTCGTGCACCTGGACCTGGGTGATGCCGGGCAGCCGGTATTCGACCGGATCCTCGACGGTGATGATCTTGCGCTCGGGCGTGTTGATGTCCGACAGGGCGCCGTACAGCGTGGTCGATTTGCCCGAGCCGGTGGGTCCGGTCGCCAGGATCATGCCGTTGCCGCGCGCCATCGCGGCGCGCAGGCGCTCGAGCATCCGCGGCGGGATGCCCAGGCCGTCCAGGCGCAGCGAGTCGGCGCTGCGCACGAGCAGGCGCATGGCCACCGACTCGCCCTGCGCGGTGGGCATGGTCGAGATGCGCACGTCCACCGCGATGCCGTGCACGTTGATCTGGAAGCGGCCGTCCTGCGGCAGGCGCTTCTCCGAGATGTCGAGACTGGCGATCAGCTTGAGGCGCAGCAGGACCGCGCCGGCGATCTTCGGCTCGGCCTCGGCCTTGATGTGCAGCACGCCGTCGATCCGGAAGCGCACCTGGAGCGACTTCTCCTGCGGCTCGAGGTGCACGTCGGAGGCCCGCGCCCGCATCGCATCCTCGAAGATCGACTTGAGCAGCCGGGCCACCGGGACCTCGTCGGCCGAGGCGGTCAGCCCCAGCCCGGCAACCATGCTGTCGGCGTCGGCCACGTTGCGGCCGAGCTCCTCGGCCAGGCCGCTGATCTGCGAGCCGCTATGGTAGACCCGGTCGATGACCGACAGCAGGTCGCTCTCCGTGACCACGGCGAGGTCGAGCTCGCGCTTGAGGATATGTTCGAGTTCGTCGAAGGCCGGCAGGTCGGTCGGGTCGGCCATCGCCACCCGGACCACGGTCGGCGTGGCGCGCAGGACCAGGGCGCGCAGCCGGCGGGCCTGGGTCTCGGTGAGCAGGGTGGTCGATTCCTGCGGCAGCTGCAGGCGCTGCAGGTCGACGAAGGGAATGTTGAACTGGCGCGACAGGGCCAGCGAGATCGCATCCTCCTTGACCAGGCCCAGTTCGGCGAGCACGCGCCCGAGCTTGCGCCCGGTGCGCTTTTGCGCCTCGAGGCCGCGTGCCAGGGCCTCGGCGTTGAGCACCTTCTGCTCGACCAGGATCTCGCCCAGGCGCAGTTTGCGCAGGCGCTGGCGCGTCGTGTTCTCGGGAACCGCATCGCGCAGCGGCAGGGTATCAGGCACGGTCGAGGGCGATTCGCATTGAGGAACGGCCATCCTAGGACGGCGGCGGCGCCAACGATGCGCGAAAAGAAAGGCGAATCCGGCGCAGCGGGCCGGTCGCGCGAACTGGCCGGACATCGGGTCGGCGGATCTGCGCGGCCGGGGTCCGCCAAACTCGCGATTTCAGCGGCACGCTTTCACCGGCCCGCTGTCGCAGCGCGCCGGCGCGCGCGATCGCCGCCCTGCCCGTCCGCGGCGCACGGCGCGAGTTGCCCGCCGCCGCGCGGTGCGCGCAGGGGGTCCATTTGGAGCGACCCGCCGCGGCAAGTGGATCCACCACGCTTGCGCCGCGGCCCGTGCCGCGGAATGCGCCACCGGACAGACCGGGAAACTCCCGCATTTGCGAATCGCAAGGCGCCCTCCGCGCATTCGTCCTGACGCGACGACGCAACGTGGCCGCCGCACATTCTTGACAACCTTCACGGCGCTCTGTTCCAATGATTTGCGCCGATACAACAATGGATACCGACGCCAATTCCGCAGAGAGGGCTGCAATGACCCGCATGGGAATGGAACACGCTGCAAAGCGCCGCAAGGCACGCACAAAAGGCCCGGCCGGTACGCTCTGGCGCCCCGCCACCCTCGCCGCGGCGGTTGCCGCCGCGCTCGGCGGCGCGCCGTCGGCATATGCCCAGGCCCAGGACAAGGACGACACGACGGTGCTCGAGTCCATCGTCGTCACGTCGCAAAAGCGCCAGGAGGACCTGCAGATCGTGCCGATGGCCATCCAGGCGCTCGGCACCGAGAAGCTCGAAGAACTGCACGTCGAAAGTCTCGACGACTACGTCAAGTACCTGCCCAGCGTTTCCTATATCCGCAACCAGGGCCAGGGCGGCAACGGCCAGCCCGGCACGGCGCACGTGTACATGCGCGGCGTCGCCAACGGTGGCGTCGAGAATTTCGCCGGCACGCTGCCCAGCGTCGGCACCTACCTCGACGAGCAGCCGGTCACCACGATCGACGGCGCGCTCGACGTGCACGTGTACGACATCGAGCGCATCGAGGTTCTCGAAGGTCCGCAAGGCACGCTGTACGGCGCCAGCTCCGAGGCCGGCACGATACGCATCATCACCAACAAGCCCGATCCGAAGAAGTTCTCCGCGTCGTACGACCTGGGCGTGAACAAGGTGGACCACGGCGGCGTTGGCAGCCTGGCCGAGGGCTACATCAACATTCCCCTGGGCGAGAAGGCGGCGATCCGGCTGGTCGGCTGGGACCAGCACGATGCCGGGTACATCTCCAACGTCGCCGGAACCGACGCCGCGGCGGGCATCGTCAATGGCGTACGGACCTTTCCGGCGTGGAACCAGTCCAACGGCGGCGGCGGTGCGATCGGCTTCGGCGCGGTCAACAATGCGGCCTTCCTGAAGAACGACTACAACACCGTGGCCACCAAGGGCGGCCGGGCGGCGCTGCGCATCGACCTCAACGACAGCTGGACGGTGACGCCCACCTTCATGGCGCAGAACTCGAAGGCCAACGGCTTCTTCGGCTACGACCCGAAGGTCGGCGACCTGCAGGTGGCGCACTTCGGCCCGGAAAACTCGACCGACACCTTCGCCCAGACCGCGCTGACGGTCGAGGGCCGCGTGCACGACTTCGACATCGTCTATGCCGGCGCCTGGATGAAGCGCGACAACCACAGTGTCGCGGAGTACAGCGATTATTCGTTCTTCTACGACGGCATCGGCTCGGGCGCGGCGGCCAGCTTCATCGGCAACACGGTCAACAAGAACGGCACCAACGCGATCGACCCGATCCAGCTGGTCTACGGCGACAACTACTTCTCCAAGCTGAGCCAGGAGCTGCGCGTCAACACGCCCAAGCGCTATCCGGTCAAGGCGACGATCGGCGCCTTCGTGCAGCGCCAGACCCATGACATCCTGCAGAACTACCAGATGACGGGTTACAACGGCGACGGCCTGGCGACCGCGCTGTGGATTCCCGGATGGCCGGATGCGTTCTACCTGGCCGACCTGAAGCGGGTCGACCGCGACTCCGCGCTGTTCGCGCAGGCCACGTGGGACATCAATCCGCAATGGTCGCTCACCGGCGGCCTGCGCCAATACCGCTACGACAATTCGATCAACGGCTTCTACGGCGGTGGGGCCAACAACGCCGAGATCGGCCTGGGCGTCGCCACCTGCGGCCCGCCCGGCGGCACGCCCAATCCGACCTACCATCCGTTCAACGGGGCGCCCTGCTCCGATCTGGAAGCCGAGACCAAGGGTTCGGGCAACACGCCGCTGCTGACCCTTTCGTATTTTCCCGATGACGACAAGCTGCTGTACGCCACCTACTCCAAGGGCTACCGCCCGGGCGGCGTGAACCGCGCGCGCGATCCGAACACGAACAAGTTCCTGCCGCCCTACCTCCCCGAATACCTGGTCAACTACGAGATCGGCTGGAAGACCCAGTGGCTCGGCCAGAAGGTGCGCTGGAACGGCGCGGTGTTCCACGAGAACTGGAACGAGTTCCAGTTCGGCTTCCTCGTGCCGCCGAGCCTCACGGCGATCGCCAACGCCGGCCACGCGACGATCGACGGCCTGGAGTCCGAAGTCGAGTGGGCCGTGCAGCGCGGCCTGCGGCTCTCCACCAATCTCACCTTGCTCGACGGCAAGCTCAAGCAGGACTACTGCGGCGGTGATTGCGCGACCAATGCCGTGCAGGCGCCCTCCGGCACGCGGCTGCCGGTGGCGCCGCACATCAAGGGCAACGTGGTGGCGCGCTACACCTTCGACGTCGACGGCTGGAAGAGCAACGTGCAAGGCGCGCTGGCCTTCCAGTCCAATTCCACGCCGATGCTGCCCGTTGCCGATACGCAGAGCCTGGGCATGCAGGCGGGTTACGGACTGATCGACGTCTCCGGCGGCGCCGAGCGGTCCGGCCTGTCGATGACCTTGTATATCAGCAACCTGCTGGACCGCCGCGCCGAGCTGACCCGCTTTGCCGAATGCGCGCCGACCACCTGCTCGCAGTCGTACATCGTTCCCGCACAGCCGCGGACGATCGGCTTCAAGCTCGGGCAGAAGTTCTAGCGCAGGCGGCGGCCGCCGGCCTCGGCAACGGCGCCCTGCGGCGCCGTTGCGCCTTTCAGCGCGGGCCGGACGGATCCGGCGGCGCTTCGAGGAACTCGTCCGGCACGTCGGGATATTGCTCGAGGACCGGGCCCAGCACCGCTCGCAAGGGGCCGAGCCAGGGGTCGAAATGCCGCCAGTGATCGACGCCGCTCTGGAAGATCGGCTGGCGCACCTGTTCGGCGCTCGCCGTACGGACCGCCCGGTCGTTCTCGTAGAAGCGCAGGCAGCGCTCGTCGAACGGCAGGCCGCAGTAATCGAGCAGGCGGCGCACCTCGGCTTCAGGGTCGGCAACCAGTTCTTCGTATACCACCCGGTGCATCCGACCGGGCAGCACCGCATCGAAGTGCGCCATCAGCTCGACGTAGCTGCGATAGTAGCGGCCGACGTCCTCGAGCGAATACGAGAAATTCTGGCCCAGCGCGAAATGCTGCTTGAAGTTCGAGAAGCAGCAGGCCAGCGGGTGGCGTCGCGTGTCGATGATCCGGGACCGCGGCAGGATCAGCTGGATCAGGCCGGCGTGCAAGAAGTTATTGGGCATCTTGTCAAGGAAGTGCGGCGTGCCCTTGCGGCGGTGGGCCCGCGTCTCGGCGAGGTAGCGCCGGCCCAGCGCGCCGAGTTCCTCGTCGGAGAGCTTGCCGACCGACTCCGGGTAGCATTCCTCGTCCGTCCTGTCGGATCGCCCCAGTTCGCGCGCCAGCGTGGGCAGGTTGGGCAGCTCCATGGTGCCCTCGACCAGCGGATGGCTGGCCAGGATCTGCTCGACCAGCGTGGAACCGGAACGCGGCATGCCGACGATGAAGATCGGATCCGACGCGGTGACGCCGCCCTGGGCGCGCGCCGCGAACAGGGCCTGCGTGTACAGGGTGCGGCAGCGCTGGACGTAGCGCTGGGTTTCGTTCGCGTCGTAGGGCTGCAACGCGCGCCGGATCCGCGCCCCGCGCTCGTACTGCACGAAAGACGCTTCGTAGGCACCCGCGTCCTCGTGCGCCTTGCCCAGGGCATAGTGGAAATGCAGGCGATCGGCGTCCGCGAGTGCGGGATCGTCCAGGGCGCGCTCCATGCGCGTCACGTCGGCCTCGGCGAAGCGATAGGTCTTGAGATTGGCCAGGCTCCAGTAGCCTTCGCCCAGCCCGGGCTCCAGTTCGATGCTGCGCCGGTACGCCGCCACGCACTCGCTCGAGCGGCCGGCGGTCTTCAATGCGTGGCCATAGCTGAGCCAGATCCGGGACTGGTTGGGGCGTCGCCCGAGTACCGCTTCATACAGTCGCGTGGCGTCGGCGTAATCGCCGAGAAAGGCCAGGATGGCCGCGAGCAGCGTGAGATAGCCCAGATTCTGCGGCTCGGCCGCCAGCAGCTTCTCGACATGCGGCCGCGCCAGTGCCGCCTTGCCCTGGCGGAACAGCACCACCGCGTACTGGTGCAGCGCCGGGGCGAAACTGGGTGCGCGCTCCAGGCAGTCCTCGAGCAGCAGCTGCGCGTCGTGGAAGCGGCGCAGGCGCGCCGCCACCTCGGCGAGCATGCGCAGCGCGGCGACATCCGACGGGTGGGCCTTGAGGTGGCTGCGCAACATGGCCTCGGCCTGGTCCAGCTCGTTGCCCTGCAAGGCGCTGGCCGCGGCCCGCAGCGCCGGATCATGCACCGCGGCGCCGAGAAACGCCGCTCGTGCCCGGTCGGCGCCGGCCGCATCGCCGGCGGCATCCAGATGATCGGCCAATTCGCGCCACGCGTCGGGCCAGCGCGGCTGCAGTCGGGTGGCCTCGCGCAGCCGAGCGACGGCCTCGGCCGCGCGGCCCGCCAGGCTCAGCGTGCGCGCCAGCTCGAACTGCACCCGGGCCGATTGCCTTTGCTCCGCGGCCAGCGGTTCGAGCGCGCCCAGCGCGCCGGTCAGGTCGCCAAGGGCCCGCTTCGCCTGGCCGAGGATGAGGCGAGCCTGCGGTTCACCCGGGACGGCACGGAGGATCTCCCCCGCCTGCTCGGCGGCCAGCGCGGGCTGCGCGGCAAGCAGGCGCGTCGCATGGGCCAAGGCAACGTCGAGCGATCCCAGAACCGGGCCTGCGCCAGCCATGCTCAATCCGCCTCGAAGTTGCACTCGCTTAGGGGCACCACCGACGTCTTGTTCACCACCTTGTGGCCGATGTACAGCGCCAGGAAGACCGGCAGGATGGCGTAGCTCGAGACGAAGTCGAACCAGGAGAATTCCGGCGCGAGGAAGACGCCGACGTTCGCTCCGAGCAGCACGACGAGGAACAGCGCCACGGCGATCCATGGCGCATACGGGTAGAAAGGCGACAGGAACTTCAGATCCTCCAGCCGCCGGCCCTGGGCCAGCCAGGCGCGGCGAAAGCGCAGGTGGCTGAGCGCGATGCCCAGCCAGATGAGAAAGCCGGTCAGCCCTGAGGCGTTGTACAGGAGCTGGTAGATCTTCTGGCCGCCCATCGCGAACGACAGGAACGCCAGAGCCCCGACCACCCCGGTGGCGCACACGGCGCGCACCGGAACGCCGCGCCGGTTGGTCACGCCGAACGGTGGCGGTGCCTTGCCGCTGTGGGCCATGGCGTGCAGCATGCGCGAGGCGACATACAGCGAAGAGTTGCCGCACGAGAGCACGGAGGACAGGATGACGAAGTTCATCAAGTTGGCGGCGTAGTCGCCGAATCGCGGGATGAGCTGGAACACGATGGTGAAGGGCGAGAATGCCACCTTGTCGTCGCCGTGCAGCAGGTTCGGGTCGGTGAACGGGATCAGCGAGCCGACGACGAAGATCGATCCGATATAGAAGATCAGGATGCGCCAGAAGACGCTGTGGATCGCTCGCGGCACGCTGCGGCCCGGGTCCTTGGCTTCGGCGGCGGCAAGACCGACCGCCTCGGTACCCTGGAAGGAGAAGCCCGCGACCAGGAAGACCAGCAGCACCGCGGGCAGGCCGCCCACGAAAGGCGCGTGCTGGCCGTTGCTCGGATTGGCCACGCTCCAGTTGGCGAAACCGACGCGCTGGCCGCCGAGCAGGCCGGTGATCATCAGCGCGCCGACGACGATGAAGATGATCACCGTCACGACCTTGATGCCGGAGAACCAGTATTCGGCCTCGGCGTAGGCCCGCACGGAGAGCAGGTTCAGTCCCATGAGCAGGACGAAGAAGCCCAGCGCCCAGGGCCAGAGTGGTGTCTGGGGAAACCAGAACTGGACGATCAGCGCGCCGGCGACCAGTTCGGCGGCCAGGGTGATGCCCCAGCTGAACCAATAGTTCCAGCCGAAGGCGAAACCCAGCGAGGGATCGATGAATCGTTCGGCGTAGGCCTCGAACGAACCCGGGATCGGCAGCTGGGTCGCCATTTCACCCAGCGACTGCATCATGAAATACACCGCGACGCCCATCAGCCCGTAGGCCAGCATGGCCCCGCCCGGTCCGGCCTGGGTGATGGCGCTGCCGCTGGCGAAGAACAGGCCGGTGCCGATGGCGCCGCCGATCGCGATCATCCCCAGCTGGCGCTGGCCGATGCCGCGGCGCAGTCCGTCGGACTCGGATAAGCTCATGCAGACCCTTACTGGAACCGGACCTTCCGCAACCTGACATCTCGGTTCGCGCTGCGGCGCCCGATCATACCGTCCAAGCCACCCCCGACCCGCCGGCGCATGCCGCCTCGATGCGCAGCATGGTCCGGTCCGCCGAACTGCCGATTCCGAGAAAGCGTAGCCCATGAACCGCGCGCGCGCCGACGCCCTGCTCCTGCTCATTGCCTTCATCTGGGGCACCGCCTTCGTGGCGCAAAAGGATGCCAACGAGCACATCGGGCCCATCCTGTTCGTCGCCATTCGCTTCGTTGCCGCGGCGCTGTTCCTGCTGCCCTGGGCGCTCTGGGAGGCGCGCCGCAGCCCGCTGGCCCTGACGCGCGCCGACCTGCGCGGTGCCCTGTGGATCGGGCTTTGCCTGTGCGTCGGCTGCTGGTGCCAGCAGATCGGGCTGCAGACGACGACGGCGACCCACGCCGGCTTCCTCACCGCGGTCTACATCGTGTTCGTGCCTTTCGTCGCCTGGTGCTTCAGTGGCGCGCCGCCGCGCCCGCTGGTCCTGCTGGCCTGTGCCGTGGCACTGTACGGCGCATGGCTGCTGTGCGGCGGCGCCGGGCTGGACCAGTGGACGCGCGGCGACCTGCTCATCCTCGGCGGCGATCTGGTCTGGGCCCTGCACATCACGCTGGTCGGCCATGCACGCGTGGCGGCCCGCCCCATGCTGCTGTCCTGCCTGCAGTGCGCGATCACCGGTGCGCTGTCGCTGCCCTACGCCCTGGTCTGGCAGCCGTCCGGCAGCGCGGCCCTCGTCGCGGCGCTGCCGGCCATCGCCTATGCCGGGCTGGTATCGAGCGGCTTTGCCTTCACGCTGCAGATCGTCGCGCAGCGCCATACGCCGCCGGCCGAGGCGGCGCTCATCATGGCGCTGGAAAGCGTGTTCGCGGCGCTCGCCGGGGCCTGGTTGCTGGGTGAATCGATGTCCCTGGCGGCGATGATCGGCGCGGCGCTGATCCTGCTCGGCGCCGCCCTGGTCGAGGTCGGACCGGTGCTGTTTCAGGCGCTCGACGGCGCCCGGGCACGGCTCGCGCGGGCCGGCTTGCGCAACCGCGGCTAGGAAGCGCGCCCGGGATTTCCCCAGCGCGAGCCGGGCCGCGCCGGCCGCGGACCGACTTGCGCCCGGGGGCCGCCGGATCCGCGGCCCGTCATGGCCGCTGCCGGTCGCGGCGCACGCCAGAAGACGGCACCGGGGCGCCTCAGCGCACCGCCGGCGCTTGGCGCCGCGCCTGTTCGGCGCGCTCGCGCTCGAGGCCCAGAAGGTGCTCGCGCAGGCCGCTGGCCGTGACTTCGACCAGTTCGCCGTCGCCCACCCGGCGCAGCGCCTGCTCGGTGACGATGGCATCCATGAGCACGTCGTGCGGCTGTGGAAAGGTCGAATCGACCCGCGCCATCTCGTAGCCGACGCCGACCGCCAGCGGCCGCCGCGCGTAGGACGCCAGCGTGCGATCGAAGTAGCCGCCGCCATAGCCCAGGCGATCGCCGCTGCGCCCGAACCCGACCAGAGGCACGAGCAGCAGGTCGGGCTCGACCTGCGGCGTGTCCAGCGGGTAGGCGATGCCCAGGACGCCGCGCCCCATGGCCACACCCGGCGACCAAGCGCGGAAGATGAGCGGCTGGTCGCGCCCGCGCACGACCGGCAGGGCGCAGCGCACGCCTTGTTCGCGCAGCCGGCGCAGCAGCGGTCGGGCATCGTATTCGCCCCGGTGCGGCCAACAGAAACCCAGCACCATTTCGGCACGTACCGGCAGGCCGTGCAGCAGGCGCAGGCTGATTTCGAGGTCGAGCGCCCGGCGCTGCGCCTGCGGCACCGCCTCGCGGCGCGCCAGCAGTTCGGCGCGCAGCCCCTGGCGCCAGCGCGCCAGGTCGGGCGGCACCGCGGCTCGGTTCACTGGCCGCCCATTTTCCGAACGCCACGCCGGCCGGCCGCCCGGCGCATCAGAACAGGCCCAGGATGCGGCCCTGGTCGTCGACGTCGATGGCGTGCGCCGCCGGCACCCGGGGCAGGCCGGGCATGGTCATGACGTCGCCGCAGATCATGACCACGAACTGGGCACCGGCCGCCAGCCGGATCTCGCGCACGTCGACGACATGGTCGCGCGGCGCACCGCGCAGCTTGGCATCGGTCGAGAACGAGTACTGAGTCTTGGCCACGCAGACCGGAAAGTGGCCATACCCGTCGGCCTGCAACTGCTCGATCTGCGCCCGCACCCGCGCATCGGCCCGGATCCCCGAGGCGCCATAGACCTGGGTCGCGATGGCCTGCATCTTGTCCCACAGTCCGGCTTCGTCCTCGTAGACGTAGCGCATGCGGCTGGGCTCGGTGGCCAGGCGCACGACCTCGCGCGCCAGCTCCTCGGCGCCGGCGCCGCCATCGGCCCAGTGCCGGGCGAGCACGGCGCGGCTGCCGCGCGCCGCAACTTTCTCGAGCAGCAGCGCGACCTCGGCCGGCGTGTCGTGGGTGCGGTGGTTGAGTGCCACGACGCAGGGCATGCCATAGCGCTCGCGCACGTTGTCGATATGGCGCTCGAGGTTGACGATGCCGCGCTCGAGCGCGCCGAGGTCTTCGCGCGTCACCTCGTCGACCGCCATGCCGCCGTGATACTTGAGCGCGCGGATCGTCGCCACGATCACCACGGCCGCCGGCCGCAGGCCGGACTTGCGGCACTTGATGTCGATGAACTTCTCGGCCCCCAGGTCGGCGCCGAAGCCCGCTTCGGTGACCACGTAATCGGCCAGCTTCAGCGCGGAGGCCGTCGCCAGGACCGAGTTGCAGCCATGCGCGATGTTGGCGAACGGACCGCCATGGATGAAGGCCGGCGTGCGTTCCAGCGTCTGGACGAGATTCGGCGCCAGCGCATCGCGCAGCAGCGCCGCCATGGCGCCGTGGGCCTGCAGGTCGCGTGCGCGGATCGGCTTGCCGGCCCGATTGCTCGCCACGATGATGTTGCCGATGCGCTCCTTCAGGTCGGCCAGGCTGGTCGCCAGGCAGAAGATCGCCATGATCTCCGAGGCCACCACGATGTCGAAGCCGTCCTGGCGCGGGTACCCGTTGGCCGCCCCGCCCAGCCCGACGGTGATGTCGCGCAGCGCCCGGTCGTTCATGTCGACCACCCGCTTCCAGCCGATGCGCCGCACATCGATGCCCAGTTCGTTGCCGTGGTGCACGTGGTTGTCGATCAGCGCCGAGAGCAGGTTGTGGGCCAGCGCGATGGCGGAAAAATCGCCGGTGAAATGCAGATTGATGTCTTCCATCGGCACGACCTGGGCGTAGCCGCCGCCGGCCGCACCACCCTTCAAGCCGAAGACCGGTCCCAGGGATGGTTCCCGCAAGCAGATCATGGCTTTTTTGCCCTGGCTGGCGAGGATCCGGTTCAGGGCATCGCCCAGTCCAACGGTCGTCGTTGTCTTGCCCTCGCCGGCCGGGGTCGGCGAGATTGCGGTGACCAGGATCAGCTTGCCATCCGGGCGGTCGGCCAGGGATGACAGGTAGTTCAGGTGCACCTTGGCCTTGTAGTGGCCATAGGGTTCGAGGTGCTCCGGGCCGATGCCCAGGCGCTCCTGGGCGAGTTCGGCAATACGCTGCAACTGCGCTTTCTGGGCGATTTCGATGTCGCTGAGCATGTCGGCACCTGCTGGATGGGTTGCGGCGGGGCCGCGGAACGGGGCGGCTGGAGGCCGCCATTACTCATGTTTTACTTTAAACTAATAACATTAAATGATAGTCATAAAACATTGAATAGTTTAAAGAAATTGTTAGAAGTTACTTTTTTAATGTGCTCGATGTCCTGGTTGCGCAGCTGCGCGAGGCACTGCGCCACATGCAGCACCCAGGCCGGTTCGTTCGATTTGCCGCGGTGCGGCACCGGCGCCAGATAGGGCGCGTCGGTCTCGACCAGCAGGCGCTCGTCGGGCACGATGGTCGCGACCTCGCGCAGGGCCTTGGCCGATTTGAAGGTCAGGATGCCGGAAAAAGATATATGAAACCCAAGGTCCAGCGCGGCGCGCGCCACGTCGGCCGATTCGGTGAAGCAATGCATCACCCCGCCGACCTCCTGCGCCCGTTCATCGCGCAGGATGCGCAAGGTGTCGTCGGCCGCGGCGCGCGTATGGATCACCAGGGGCTTGGCGCATTCCCGCGCGGCCCGGATATGGCGGCGAAAGCGGTCACGTTGCCATTCCAGCGGTTCCTTGAGCCGGTAATAGTCGAGGCCGGTCTCGCCGATCGCCACCACCTTGGGAACCGAGGCGTAGCGCACCAGGGCGGCCAGATCGGGGTCGTGCTCCTCGATATTGTCCGGATGGATCCCCGCCGTCGCGTAGATGCCCTCGTGCCGCTGGGCGAACTCGGCAACCGCGTGCAGGTCCTGCATGCTGGTCGAAATGTTGAGGGCCCGTTCGACCCCGGCGGCGCGCATGCGCGCCAGGACGTCTTCGGACTGTTCTAGCAGGCCCGGAAAGCAAAAATGGCAATGCGAGTCGACGAGCATCGGGAATGAAGATTCGTGCCAGGCGCCGGGCCGCGGTGCGTACCGCTGGCCCTCTCCGCCTCAAGGCCGCATCGTAGCGGAGGCCGTCGGCAACCGTTTGGACCGCCGCGCGCGGGCAGGCCTCAGATGGTGTGCGTCGGACGCGCCGAGCGCAACGCCGTCCCGAGCGCTTCCTCGATGCGCTTGCGTGCCGCGGCACCGCTTTCGTCGGACGGAAAGTGGACCCCGACACCGGGTGTTTTCGAGGCCCCGCCCCCCGATGGGCTGATCCAGACGACCTTGCCGGCGACCGGGATGCGGGTCGGATCCTCCAGCAGGGTCAGGATCAGGTAGACCTCGTCGCCAATGTTGTAGGGCCGGCTGGTCGGCACGAAGATGCCGCCATTCTTCAGGTAAGGCATGTAGGCCGCGTACAGGGCCGCCTTTTCCTTGATCGAGAGCGAGAGCACGGCCGGGCGCCCGGCGCCATTGGCCGCCGCCGGCGGGTTCGCGCCATTGGCCGTGACCAGAGGGCCAGGCTTGGGGTCGACCGGACTGCTCATGTCGCGCGCCGCAGGTTCATCTGCTGGTTGCCTGGTTGCCGTTCTTCATGACGTGCCGATGCGACTCATTGTGCCATCCGCGGCGGGTCGCCGGACGCCCCACTGCCCTGCAGCGCGGCGACGTAATCGAGCAGCATGCCCTCGATCGCCGCACGCGGGTTCAAGGGATGCTCGGCCACCGCCCGCAACTGCTGCAGACGCGATGCCCAGGCCCCGGCCGCCAGCGGATGCCAGTCCTCGACCAGTGCGGCAAACGCCGCGCCCTCTTCCGGATGATATCGGAGCCCGCCCCCCGCTCGATAGGAGAAATAGTCCCAGGCCCACCGTTGAAACAAATCGACTGCCGGACCGATCGGTACGGTTCGGGGAACCTCGCCGACCACGTCGGCTGCACCCAGCGACCGGCCGCGGCGCAGCAGTCCGAGCAGCAAGGCGCGCGTCGGGGCATCCAGGACGTCGGCGGCACCATGCAGCGCGGCCAGGGGCGCGCCACCGGCCTCGATCAGGCGGGCGGCGCCGGCGGCACGGTCCAGGCCCTGGGTCTGCAGCCAATCGAGTGCCGCGTCCAGCCTGGGCAACACCACCCGGACCGGCGCGCAGCGCGACAGGATCGTCGGCAGGCAACGGTCGATCTGGTCCGCAACCAGCAGGAACAGGCCGTCCGGCGGCGGCTCTTCGAGCACCTTGAGCAAGGCGTTGGCTGCCGGCAGGTTGAGCGACTCGGCCGGGCCCAGCACCACCACGCGGGCGCCACCGCGATGCGCGCTGACGGTAAACAAAGGCAGCAGCTCCCGGACCTGGTCGATCTTGATTTCGCGGCTGGGCTTGGCCTTGCCGGCGGCCGGCTCGGCGGGCGCGCCATTGCCTTCGTCGGGTTCGCTGCCACCGGCCGGGCGCCGCGCCGCCAAGGCGTCGGGCACGACGACGCGCAGATCCGGGTGGTTGCCGGCCGCGCCCAGCCGGCAAGAGGTGCAGGCGCCGCAGGCCCGGCCGGCCCCGGTCGGGTTCTCGCAAAGCACATCCGCCGCGTAGGCCATGGCGAGGTCCCATTTGCCGGTTCCGGAAGGCCCGTGCAGCAGCAGGGCGTGGCCGCCACGCGCCCGCAGCGCGGCCAGCGCCTGGTGGGCCGGCGCAAGCCAGGTCATCCCTTCGATGGCGGAAGCTTGCGGCTGGCTCATGCCTCGAGCCACGGCAGCAGCCGCTCGGCGATCGCCGCGGTCAGCGCGGCCTCTGGCGCCGCCCCGTCGACGACCAGGAAGCGCCCAGGTTCCGCGACCGCACGCTCCAGGTAGGCCCGGCGGACACGCAGGAAAAAGGCCGCCTGTTCGCTTTCGAACCGGTCGGCCGCCGCGGACGCAGCCGCCGTGCGGCGCCGGGCCGTCTTTGCCGGCGCGGCGGCGGCCGGTGCCGCGCCTCGGGCGCTGGCCCGCCGGCGCGCAATTTCGATATCCAGATCGACCAGCACGGTCAGATCCGGCAGCAGGTCGCCCTGGACGATCTGCGCCAGGGCGCCGATCGCCGGCTGCGCGATGCCCCGCCCCGCCCCCTGGTAGGCGTAGGTCGCATCGGTGAAGCGATCGCACAGGACCCAGCAGCCGCTGGCCAGCGCCGGCCGGATGATCTGCGCCAGGTGCTCGGCGCGCGCGGCGAACATCAGCAGCGTCTCGGTCAGCGGCACCATTTCATGGCCGATGACCAGGGCGCGCAGCGCCTCGCCAAGCGGCGTGCCGCCCGGCTCGCGCGTCTGCACGAAGCGGCAGCCCTGGCCGGCCAGCCTTTCGGCGACGGCGGCCATCTGCGTGCTCTTGCCCGAGCCGTCGATGCCCTCGAAGGTGATGAATCTTGCCGGTGCCGCCAGCTTGCCGGCGCTCATGGCCTGCTCCAGCCAAGGAGCGCAACGGCGCTCGCCGCCCGCGGACCCGCCGACCGTGTGTTGGGGATGCATCGCATGGCAGGCCTCGCGGCAGCCTTCGGTTGCAGGAAAACCAATGCGCTCAGGGACCCGCCCGGCGCGGCATGCCGGCGCGTTGGTAGCGGTCGACCGCGCGATTGTGATCGGCGAGGCTGAGCGAAAACTCGGAGCTGCCATCGCCCCGCGCGACAAAATACAGTACCTGGCTCGGATCCGGATGCAAGGCGGCGTCGATCGCGGCGCGACCGGGCAAGGATATCGGGGTTGGCGGCAACCCGGCTCGCGTGTAGGTATTGTAGGGGTTGTCGCGCAGCAGATCGCGCTTGTGCAAGCGGCCGGCGTATTCGTCGCCCAGGCCGTAGATCACCGTGGGATCGGTCTGCAGCGGCATCCCCAGCCGCTGCCGGTTGACGAAGACCGCCGCGACCAGTCCGCGCTCCTGCTCGCGCCCGGTCTCCTTCTCGATGATCGATGCCATGGTCAGCGCCTCGTAGGGCGAGGCGTACGGCAGGCCGTTGCTGCGCGTGTCCCAGGCATGCTGCAGCCGCTCCTGCTGCGCACGGTAGGCCAGGCGGTAGAGCTCCAGATCGCTCGCATCCGGATCGATCGCATAGGTGTCCGGTGCGAACAGTCCTTCCGCGCGGGCCTGGCTGGCACCGAGCGCCTGCAGGATCTGCTGCTCCGTCCAGCCGGCGGTATCGTGCCGCAGATCAGGCGAATCGGCGACCAGCCGACGCAGATCGGCGAAGCGACTGCCTTCGAGCACGGTCAGCTGCGCGCGCTCGACCTCGCCGCGCCGGAATTTGCCGAGCAGCCCGAGCAGGGTGGTTTGGCCCTCGAAGCGATAGCGCCCGGCGCGCAGCGAGCGCGCGGTGCGCGTCACGCTGGCCGCCAGGACGAATTCCCAGGTCTGCAGCGGAATCCCGGCGGCGCGCAGCTGTGCCGCGATCCCGCGCACGGTGGTCCCGGCGGCGATGCGCACTTCGGCGCCTTCGGCGGCGATCGGCAGCGGCCGCTGCAACTCGTAGGCGCTCCAGGCACCCAGGGCCAGCACCAGGCCCGCGGCGGCCACGCCGATCTTCACGAGATTTGCCGCCAGCGCCAAGGTCGTCGTTGTCCTGTGCTACGTTCGTCTTTGCATCGAGCGCGCACCGGGCATCGCCACCTTCGGCGCAGCCACCGGCCCAGGAGCACCCGGCACATCGGGTGCATTATGAGGGTCCGGGGAACGAATCGCCGCGGCGCGGGTCCAGCCGCCAGCCACGCGCCGCGCCTTGCACCCTCGCACCCGAGCGCCATGGAGTCCGCATGAGCACGCCACCCGTTGCAACAGAATCCATCCGGCCCGCGCCGCCTGACGCCGGCGCGGCCGGCGCGGCCGGCGCGGCCGACGCCGCCCGCCCGGCCGCCCCTGAGGCCCCGGCCGCTGCCGTGGCCGGCGGCGCGAAGCGCTGGCAGGTTCCGGCCGAAGATCATGCCCGGCTGCGCGCCGGTCCGGTGCTCTGCCGGCTGGTCGACCACAGCGTGCTCGATTTCGAGGGTCCGGACGCCGTTGCCTTCTTGCAGGGCCAGACCACCGTCGACATCGGTGCGCTGGCGGCGCAAAGCTGGCAGCTGGGCGGCTATTGCACACCGAAGGGACGGCTGCTGGCGGTGTTCCAGGCCTGGCAGGTGGCGCAGGGCGTGCGGCTGCTGCTGCCAACGGCCATCGCCGCCACCGTGGCGCGCCGGCTCGGCATGTACGTGCTGCGCGCCAAGGTCCGCGTGCGCGACGCGAGCGCCGATTGGCGCGCCTACGCGCTGCTGACCCGCGCTGCGCCATCCGGCGCCCTTGCCGCGCTGCAGGGCGCCGGCGTGGTACCGCACGCGGCCGCCTGGCAAACCCAGCCATTCGGCGTCGATGACGCGGCGCGCCTTGCCACCTTGCCCTGCGGCGCGTCGAGCACCGGGCGCTGGCTGGCCGTCGTTCCGACCGCGCTGGGCGATGAATTCGAACGTGCGCTCGGGTTGCCTCTGGCTGGAGCGGAACTCTACTGGTGGTCGCAGATCGACGCGGCGGTCCCGGCCATCTTTCCCGAGACCAGCGAACTCTTCGTACCGCAAACCGTCAACCTCGAAGTGCTCGGCGGCGTGAATTTCCGCAAGGGCTGCTATCCGGGCCAGGAAATCGTGGCGCGCAGCCAGTACCTGGGCAAGCTGCGCCGGCGTCTGGCGTTGGCGCACGCGCCCGAACTCGGTCCTGGCGCCGACGTCTATCTCGACGGCAAGGCCGATCCGGTCGGACGCATCGTCATGGCGGCCACGGCGCCGGACGAAGGCTGGGACCTGCTCTTCGAATGCCCGGCCGATGCGCTGCAGGAGGGCGCTCGGCTGCGCGCCGGGGCCGTGACGGCGGCGCCGCTGCAGCCGCGCACCCTGCCCTACGCCATTTTCGATCCTACCGCCTGAACCGGTGCCGCCCGGATCCGACGAACGGGGACGCTGCGGATTAGACAACCGGGCCGCATTGGATTAGCGTTCAATCTGCCGAGGGCAGCGTCGCGACGAAGGATCGCACGCGCCGCGCGGACGCCCATACCGAGTTCGGACCTTTCCTTTCATGTGCCTCATCCTGATCGCCTGGCAATCCCACCCGGACTATCCGCTGGTGATCGCCGCCAATCGGGACGAGTTCTACACGCGGCGCACGCGGCCGGCGGCCTGGTGGGGCCAGGCGGTGTCCCTGCTGGCCGGCCGCGACGAAGAGGCCGGCGGCACCTGGCTGGGCATCAATCGGCGCGGCCGCGTCGCCATGCTGACCAACGTGCGCAGCCCGGAACAGTGCAACCTTCATGCACCGTCGCGCGGTTTGCTGGTGCTCTCGGCGCTGCAAAGCCAGGGCCCGGTCGGTCGCTGGATCGAGGACAACGCGCGCACCGCGCCCAATTTCAACGGCTACAACCTGATCGTCGGTGAGCCGCTGCCGGCCGCGGCCCGCGGCGTCGAGGCGCAGTTGCTCTATACGAGCAACCGGGCCAGTGACCTCGTCGATCCGCGCCATGAATCGCGCGCGCTCGCGCCGGGCATCTACGGGCTGTCCAATGCCGCGCTCGACACGCCGTGGCCCAAGCTCACGCGGGCCATCGGCGCCTTCGCCTGCCAGATCGCATCGTCGGTGCAGACCGACGCCTTGTTCCGCATCATGGCCGACCGCGATATCGCGCGCGACGCCGAACTGCCCAGCACCGGCGTGCCGCTCGACTGGGAACGGGCGCTCTCCGCGATCCAGATCCGGGCCAACGGCTACGGCACGCGATCGACCACCGTGCTCAGCGTGCGGCGCGACGGCACGGTGCTGTTCATCGAGCGCAGCTTCGTCAGCGATGCACCGCAGCAATATGTCGATCGGCGCTTCGAATTCGTGATCGACGGTACCGGCTACCGCGCGCCGCTGCTCGATTCGCCGCGCGACGAGCGCGGCTAGCGGCGCGGTCACGCGCGGCGCCGTTCCGTGGGCCTCGCCCTCTACTCGTATTTCCGCTCCTCGGCGTCCTGGCGCGTGCGCATCGCGCTGGCCTGGAAGGGCCTCGGGGCGCAGACCGTCCCGGTGCACCTGCTGCGCGACGGCGGCCAGCAGCACGCTGCGCCCTACCGCGCGATCAATCCGCAGGGGCTGGTGCCGTGCCTGATCGACGACGGCCACGCCATCACGCAATCGGTCGCCATTTGCGAGTACCTCGAGGAGACCCATCCGCTGCCGGCGCTGCTGCCGGCCGGCGCGCTCGAGCGCGCCCGGGTGCGCGCCCTGGTCCAGGCGATCGCCTGCGACATCCACCCGCTGAACAATCTGCGCGTGCTGCAGCACCTGCGCCACGAGCTCGGCCAGAACAAGGAGCAGGTCGACGCCTGGTATCGCCACTGGATCGACGTCGGCTTCGCCGCGCTCGAGACCGAACTGCTGCGCGACCCGGTCGCCGATACCTGCTGCGGTGGCGCGGTCACGCTGGCCGACGTGTTTCTCGTGCCGCAGGTGGCCAACGCCCGCCGCCTGCAGGTCGATCTGGCGCGCTATCCGCGCATCGCGGCGATCGAGGCGCACCTGCTCACCCTGCCCGCCTTCCAGGCTTCGGCACCCGAGCGCCAGCCCGACTTCGTTCCAGGATAGCGTCGCGCCGGCCGCCGCACGGTCACGCTTGTCACGCTAGTATTGCCGCCGCGGACCCACGAGGTCCGCGTCGCGCTCCCGGTCCTGCCGACCGGCCGCCGCGCCGCGATCCGGCGCGCCAACCCTGGAGGGCATCATGAACACGACCATGCCGGTCACCGCGACCAACCCGATGGGCACCGACGGATTCGAATTCATCGAATACGCCGCGCCCGATCCGCAGGAACTCGGGCGCCTGTTCGAGCGCATGGGCTTCCAGGCCATCGCCCGCCACCGGCACAAGAATGTGCTGCTGTATCGCCAGGGCGAGATCAACTTCATCGTCAACGGCGAACCGGACTCCTTCGCCCAGCGCTTCGCGCGGCTGCATGGACCGAGCATCTGCGCCATCGCCTTCCGGGTCCAGGACGCCAAGCAGGCCTACGAGCGTGCCATCGCGCTGGGCGCCTGGGGCTACGCCGAGCGCGCCGCGCCGGGCGAATTGAATATCCCGGCGATCAAGGGCATCGGCGACAGCCTGATCTATTTCGTCGACCGCTGGCGCGGCAAGAACGGCGCGCGCGAGGGCGAGATCGGCAATATCGGCTTCTTCGACGTCGATTTCGAGCCGCTGCCGGGTGCCGATCTGAACCCGCCGGGCAGCGGCCTGCTGCTGGTCGACCACCTGACCCACAACGTTCACAAGGGGCGCATGGCCGAGTGGGTCGACTTCTACGAGCGGCTGTTCTCGTTCCGCCAGATCCGCTACTTCGACATCGAGGGCAAGCTGACCGGGGTCAAGAGCAAGGCCCTGACCAGTCCGTGCGGCAAGATCCGCATCCCGATCAACGAGGAAGGCAATGAACGCGCCGGCCAGATCACCGAATACCTGGAGCGCTTCCGCGGCGAAGGCATCCAGCACGTCGCGCTGTCCTCGGCCGACCTGCCGCGCACCGTCGAGGCGATGCGCGGGCGCGGCGTGCGCCTGCTCGATACCCCCGACACCTATTACGAGCTCATCGGCAAGCGCATCCCGGACCACGGCGAGGACGTCGCCGAGCTCAAGCGGCTGCGCATCCTGGTCGACGGGACCCGCGACCAGCTGCTGCTGCAGATCTTCACCGAGAACCAGCTCGGACCGATCTTCTTCGAATTCATCCAGCGCAAGGGCAACGAGGGCTTCGGCGACGGCAATTTCCAGGCCCTGTTCGAGAGCATCGAACTCGACCAGCTGCGCCGCGGTGTGCTCGCCGCCCCGGCGGCGCCGGTGCCGGCCGCGGCGGCCGATGCGCCGGCCGGTTCCTGAGCGGCCGGCAATCCGCGCCATGGACCTCTCCTACCTGAGCGGCTTTGGCAACGCCCTGGCGAGCGAGGCCTTGCCGGGCGCCCTGCCGGTCGGCCGCAACTCGCCGCAACGCTGTCCGTATGGGCTGTACGCCGAGCAGGTCTCGGGCACCGCCTTCACCGCACCGCGGGCCGACAACCGCCGCACGTGGACGTATCGCATCCGGCCCAGCGCCGGACCGGCGCCGTTCGAGGCGTGCGTCCTGGGCCGGCTGTGGCAGCCCGACGGCCGCAGCGCGACGCCGCCCGACGCGCTGCGCTGGAATCCCCTGCCGGTGCCGCTCGAGCCCACAGATTTTCTCGAGGGCCTCGTCACCTTCGGCGGCCAGGGCGACCCGCGCGCGCAGTCCGGCTGCGCCATCCACGGCTATGCCGCCAATCGCTCGATGACCGACCGGGTGTTCTACGACGCCGACGGCGAGCTGCTCATCGTGCCCCAGCTGGGCCGCCTGCTGCTCGAGACGGAACTGGGGCGGCTACTCGTCGAGCCGCAGGAGATCGCGGTCGTGCCGCGCGGCATACGCGTGCGTTTCGGCCTGCCCGACGGCCAGGGCCGCGGCTATGTCTGCGAAAACTTCGGCGCGCCGTTCCGGCTGCCCGACCTGGGGCCGATCGGTTCCAACGGGCTGGCCCAAGCGCGCGATTTTCTGGCGCCCGTGGCCTGGTACGAGGATCGCGAGGGTCCGTTCGAGCTGGTCGGCAAATTCCTCGGCCGGACCTGGCGCTGCACGCTGGACCACTCGCCGCTCGACGTGGTGGCCTGGCACGGCAACCACGTGCCGTACAAGTACGACCTGCGCCGCTTCAACGTGATCGGTTCGATCAGCTACGATCATCCCGATCCGTCGATCTTTCTCGTGCTGCAGTCGGTCAGCGACACGCGCGGCGTCGACGCGATCGACTTCGTGGTCTTCGCGCCGCGCATCCTCGCGATGCAAGACACCTTCCGGCCGCCGTGGTTCCACCGCAATGTGGCCAGCGAGTTCATGGGATTGATCGAAGGCCATTACGATGCCAAGTCCGACGGCGGCGGCTTCGTACCGGGCGGGGCGAGCCTGCACAACTGCATGACCGGGCACGGTCCGGATGCACCGACCTTCGAGCGCGCCAGCAATGCCGACCTGAGCCAACCCACCGTGCTGCGCGATACCATGGCCTTCATGTTCGAGACGCGCTGCGTGGTCGAGGTGTCGCCGTTCGCGCTCGACACGCCCTTGCGCCAGCGCGATTACGCGCAGTGCTGGCAAGGCCTGCGCCGCCGCTTCGACCCCAGCCGGATGAGCAGCTAGCCATGGCCGACCCGACGCATGATCCGCAGCGCACGAGCTGGGTCGAATCGGCCAATCGGCCGGATGCCGATTTCCCAATCCAGAACCTGCCCTTCGGCGTTTTCGTCCCGGCCGGCGGGGGCGAACGGCGCATCGGCGTCGCCATCGGCGATGCCATCCTCGACCTGCGCAGCGCGGTGCACGGCGGCGTGTTTCGCGGTGCGGCCTGGGACGCGCTTTGTGCCGACGCGCTCAATGAATTCCTGGCGCTTGGCCAGCCGGCCTGGCGGGCCGTGCGCCGGCAGCTGAGCGACGCCCTGCAAGCGGGCAGCAGCGAGCGGGCGCGCCTCGAATCGTGCCTCGTCGACCCGGCGCGCGTGCGGATGGTGCTGCCGGCGCGCATCGGCGACTACACCGACTTCTTCACCTCGATCCATCACGCCACCCGGGTCGGCATGATCTTCCGGCCGGACGAGCCACTGCTGCCCAACTACAAGTGGCTGCCGATCGCCTACCACGGTCGCAGCTCCTCGGTCGTCGTATCGGGCGCCGAGGTGCGGCGGCCGCGCGGCCAGATCCTGCCGCGCGGCGCGGCCGGGCCCATCTTCGCGCCGTCGCAGCGGCTCGACTACGAGCTGGAGCTGGGCGCCTACATCGGGCCGGGCAATCCGCGCGGCTCGCCGATCCGGCTCGACCAGGCCGAAGCGCACCTCTTCGGGCTGTGCCTGCTCAACGACTGGTCGGCACGCGACATCCAGGCCTGGGAATACCAGCCGCTGGGGCCCTTCCTGGCGAAGAGCTTTGCCACCACGGTGTCGCCCTGGATCGTCACGATGGATGCGCTCGAGCCTTTCCGTTGCAGCTGGATCCGGCCGCCTGGCGACCCGGCGCCGCTGGCCTACCTTGACGATGATGCGCAGCACGCGCGCGGGGCCTACGACATCGAGCTCGAGGTCCACCTGCGCAGCACGGCGATGGCCGCCCCGGCCCGCCTGAGCCGATCGAATTTTCGCGATGCCTACTGGACCCTGGCCCAGATGGTGGCGCACCACACGGTCGCCGGTTGCAACCTGCAGCCGGGCGACCTGCTCGGGACCGGCACGCAGTCCGGGCCGCAGCATGAGCAAAGCGGTTCGCTGCTGGAACTTTCACTGGGCGGCCGGCAGGCCGTGGTGCTGCCCGGCGGCGAGCAACGGCGCTTTCTCGAGGACGGCGACGAGGTGACGCTGAGCGCCGCCTGCGCCAGGCCCGGTGCGGTCCGCATCGGCTTCGGCCGCTGCGTCGGAAAGATCCTGCCGGCGCTCGACGCCTAGGCTGGAGGCTCCTGGCCGCCGTGGCGGTCGGCCGGCGCCGCCGCGCCGGCGATCCGGCGCGCCATCGTCTGGTGCGCAATCCCGGCCTCGATGTACTCCTCGCCTTCGGTCGCGAAACCCTCGCGCAGATAGAAGCCGATCGCGCTGCGCTGCGCGTGCAGGCGCACCGCGACGTCGCCGCGCCCGGCGGCGATCGCGATCAGCGCGCGCAGGATCGCCGCGCCGACGCCCTGCCGGCGCGCCGCCGGCAGCACCGCCATGCGGCCGATCTGGGCATCGGGCAGCAGGCGGCCGGTGGCCAGCGGAGCGCCCTGGGCGTCGTAGGCCACGGCATGCACCGCGGTCGCGTCGCGCTCGTCGAGCTCGAGCTCCGGCGCGATGCCCTGCTCCTCGACGAACACCTTGAGCCGAACGATGCGCGCGTCCGGGCCCAGCTGCGGCCAGGGGCCGACGCGCAGCGCCACGCCGGCCCGCCCGCGCGCCCGGCGCGGCGCATCGTCGTCGTGCAGCAGGCTCACGTCAGTGCACGCCCTTCCTGGCGTCGCCGGCGATGACCACGCTCATCTTCTGCGGATCGAGGTAACGGCGCAGCGTCTGCGTCATCTGCTCGGGGGTCAGCGCGCGGATCGCGTCCTCGAGCTTGCGACTGAAGGCGTAGGTGCGGCCCAGGTCCAGGTTGTTGACCCAGCCGGCGGCCAGCGCGCCATCATCGGAACGCGTCAGCATGCGCTCCTGCAGCACGCCGCGGCGCGACTCCTCGACTTCGGCCTTGTCGAAGCCGTCGCGCAGCAGGCGCTCGAGTTCCTCCTTGACGTCGGCCTCGACCTTGCCGACGTTCTGCGGCGCGGCGATGGCCCCGATGCCCCAGGACGACGCCCGGTCGTGGCCGCCGACGCGCAGACCCGAGCCGATGCCGTAGGACAGGCCGTCCTTCTGGCGCACGCGATCGACCAGGCGGCTGTGCAGCCCGGATCCGCCGCCCAGAATCTCGTTGGCCAGCAGCAGGGCCGGCGCATCGGGGTCGTCGTCGCGCAGGTCGAGGACCTGGCGGGCCTGGTACACCGCGTTCTCCTTGTCGGGCGTATCGATGACGATGCGCTGCGGCGGCACGGCGCGCGGTTCGCGCAGGATCTCGGCGTAGGGCGCCTTCGAATGCCAGCCGGCAAACAGCTCGGGAATGAGCTGCGCCACCGCCGCGTCGTCGAAATCGCCGACGATCGCGATCTGGCCGCGCGCGGTGCCCCAGAAATCGTCGAAGAACCGGCGCACGTCCTCGAGCTGGACCGCCTCGACCGCGGCGATGCGCTCCTGCAGGGAAAGATAGTGACGCGGGTCGCCGGCTGGGTAGGTGTCGAAGTGCTTGAGCAGGGCGTCGCGCGCCAGGTCGCCCGGATCGGTCAGCTTGGCCTGCAGGCCGGTGAGCACCTCGCGCTTGAGCTGGATGAACTCGCTCTCCGGAAAGCTGGCGCCGCGCAGGCTGCTCGCGCTCAGGCGCAGGGCCGCGGCGAGGTTGGCCCGGCTGGTCTGGAAATCCTCCAGGTCTCCGGTCATCTTCAGGCGCGTCATCTCGTCGGCGATCTGCTGGCGCGTGCGCTGCGCGGTGCCGCGCCCGATCATCGCCGCCGTCATCTCGCGCACCGTGGCCTTGCCCTGCAGCGAGCGCTCGTCGCCATAGCGGAATGTCATGGCCACGTTGACCGTCTCGCCCTTGGTCTTCTTGGGCAGCAGCGCCACCTTCAGATCGCCGAAGGTCAGCAGCCGGGTCCGCGCATCGATGTTCTCCTGGGTCGGGACGAAATTCTCGCCCGACGCGACGGCGGCGCGCGGCACGTAGCCGCGCAGCATCTCATCGACGGCCAGCGGCGGCGGGATCTCGGCGCGCTGCGGGTGGTCCTCGGGGATGAACAGGCCCACCGTGCGGTTGTCGCGCCGGAAATAGCGCTGCGCCGCGGCGCCGACCTGCGGCCCCGCGACACGGTCGCTGGCATCGCGGTCGACGAAGAACAGGCGCCAGTCGCCCTGGGCGATCGATTCGGACAGCGATACGCCGAACTCCTGCGGATCGGCGAGCGCGCGCTCGGCCGCGGTCTCCTTGTCGCGCCGCACGCGGGTCATCTCGTCATCGCTGGGCGGCTGCGCGGCAAAGGTGTTCTCGACCACCTCGATCAGCTTGTCGCGCGCCTTCTCCAGCGAATCGCCGGGCTTGACGCGGGCCCCGAAGACCATCATGCCGGGGTCGTACAGTGTCATCTGGTCGGCGAACACTTCGGCCGCCAAACCGCTTTCGACGAGTTCGTGATGCAGGCGGCCGTTGGGCGTGTCGGCGAGGATCTCGGCGGCGTAGCCCAGGGCAGCGCTGTCGGCGCTGCGCGCCGCGGGTATGTGGTAGGCGACCATCACCAGCTGGCTGTCGCCCTTGCGCCGCACGACCACCGAGCGCTCGCCGTCCTGGGTCGGCTCGACGGTCCACAGCGTCGGCAGGGACCGTTTCGGCCTGGGGATGGGACCGAAATCGGCCGCGATCCAGCGCAGCGTGCGGGCCACGTCGAAGCTTCCGGCGACGATCAGCACGGCATTGTCCGGCTGGTAGTAGAGCCGGTAGAAGGCCTGCAGGTTGGCGATGGAGACGTTCTCGATGTCGCTGCGGTTGCCGATCGTCTCCTTGCCGTAGTTGTGCCAGTCGAACATGGCCGAGGTCAGGCGCTTGAGCAGCACGCTGCCCGGGCGGTTCTCGCCGGCCTCGTACTCGTTGCGCACCACCGTCATCTCGGAATCGAGGTCCTTGCGCGCGATGAACGACTGGGTCATCGCGTCGGCCTCGCGGGCCAGGGCCCAGCGCAGGTTGTCGTCGCTCGCCTGGAACGTGGAGAAATAGTTGGTGCGATCGAAATAGGTCGTGCCGTTGTTGCGGAAGCCGCGCGCCGAGAACTCCTTGTCCGGGTCGGGAAAGTGCTTCGACCCCTTGAACATCAGGTGTTCGAGCAGGTGCGCCATGCCGGTCTCGCCGTAGTTCTCCATGCGCGAGCCGACCTTGTACGTGATGTTGACCGTGGTCGTCGGCTTGGTCTCGTCGGGGTAGAGCAGCACCTGCAGCCCGTTGGCCAGGCGATACTCGTCGATGCCCTCGAGCGAACGCACCTTGGTGAACCCGGCGGGCAGCACCGGTGCGGCGGCCGGGCGCGGGCCGGACGGGGACGCCGGCTCGAGCGCCTGCGCCGGCGGCATGGCCAGCCACAGCGCGGCACCCAGGATCGCCAGCCGGCGCGCCAGGCCGCCACGGCGGCCATGCATTGCATTGCGGTCCATCAACGTGCTTCTCCTTCTTGTTCCGTGCCCAGGTTGTGGCGCAGGCGCGCACCGGCGGGTAGACCGAGAAAGGCCAGGATTCGTTCCGCGACCCGGCCCGGCTCCTCGTGCACGATCCAGTGCGTTGCCGCCGCGAAGCGCTCGATGCGCAGGTCGGCGACCCACTGTTCCAGGCCGTCGAGCACTTCGGGGACCACCGACTCGTCGCGCATGCCCCACAGCACCAGCGTCGGCACGCGCACCAGGAACTGCTCCGCCTTGAGATGCAGCGCGATGGTGTCTTCGCTCGATTCGGGCGCCGGATGCAGCGGCGAGGCGCGATAATAGTTCAAGGCGCCCGACAGGCCGCGGCGCCATACGTCGACGTAGCGCTGCAGGCGCGCCGGGGTCACCCAGGCATGGCCGGCGCGCGGCATGGCGCGCAGCCAGTCCTTGAGGCGGGCGAAGTCGCCGGAGGCCAGCGCCTCCTCCATCTCGGCCGAGCGCAGCCAGTTGATATGCCGGCTGGCTGCCTGCTGCGCCGGGTTGCGCGACAATTCGCGCGCCAGTGCATTGGGATGCGGCGCATTGATCGCCACCAGCCGGCCGACGCGCTCCGGATGGGCGCTGGCCAGCATCCAGCCGATCGAGCCGCCCCAGTCGTGGCCGACGAAGGCGGCCTTGTCGTAACCGAGCCAGCGCACCAGCTCGACGAAGTCGGCGACCACCGTGCGCAGGCGATAGGCCGCCGCCTCGCGCGGCTGGCTCGACAGGTTGTAGCCGCGCAGGTCGGGCGCCACGGCGTAGAAGTCGGCGGCAAAGGCCGGCAGGATCTCTTCCCAGGCGCCCCAATATTCCGGAAAGCCGTGCAGGAAAACGAGCAGCGGCCGGCCACGTTCGCCGGCGCTGGCAAAGTGCAGGCGCACGCCGTTGTCGAGGTCGGCGTACTGGTCCTCGTTGATCGAGCCTGCGGATGGGGTCATGGCCGAGCTGCCCTGCCTCGATGCCGGACGGAAGGTCCGGCCGTCATCGTACGCGCAGCTCCGCCGGATCGGGTTCGCCGGCGGCACGGCCGGGCGGCAGAACGTAGAATCGCGCACCGACCGTGGCGAGCTGGACCGGCCGGCCGCGGCACTGCGGCCCGCGGGTGCACCGCCACCGGCCACGACCTGCCGCAGCGCCGGACCGCGCACCGGCAGCCGACCTGCGAGCGCAGACGAGGGCGCCAAGTGAAATTTCTGCTCGACCTGCTTCCCGTTCTGGTGTTCTTCGGCGTGTTCGAAGTCGCCAAGCACAAGCCCGAAGCGAGCATCGCGCTGGCCGCGGGTCTGTTCGGCGCGATCGGCGGCGCGCCGGACCTGCAGGCCGAGCTGGCCGCGGTGATCCTCGCCTCGCTGGCCGCGGTCGTCTCGACCGCCACGCAGATCGCCTGGCTGCTGGCCCGGCGCCGGCCGATCAAGCCCGCCGTCTGGATCAGTGCCGCCGTGGTCCTCGTGTTCGGCGGCCTCACGATCTGGCTGCACAACGAATGGTTCATCAAGTGGAAGCCGACCGTCCTGTATTGGATCTTCGGCCTGATCCTGCTTGGCGGCCGGCTGATCTGGCGCCGCAACCTGCTGGGCAGCCTGCTGTCCCAGGAGCTCGAGTTGCCGCCGCGGGCCTGGGACCGGCTGCTCTACGCCTGGAGCGCCTTCTTCCTGACGATGGGCGTGGTCAATCTCTACGTGGCGTACAACTGGGACACGGCGTCCTGGGTGAATTTCAAGACCTTCGGGTCGATGGGCCTGACCCTGGTGTTCTCCATCGGCACGGGCTTTCTCATCGCCCATCAGGCGCCGGAGAATGGCCCGGACGGAGCCGAGGGCGCCGCAAGCGCAGCGCCCGATCGCAAGGGGCCACGGCCGTGAGCGCTTCCGCCGGTCGCGCCGGGCTCGCCGACGAAATGCGGGTCTTGCTCGCGGACCTGGCCGCCGAGCGCATCGAAATCGAGGACCAGAGCGCCGCCCATGCCGGTCATGCCGGCGCGGCGGCCGGCGGTGGCCACTACGCCCTGGTGCTGGTCAGCGGCGCGTTCGGCGGCCTCACGTCGCTGCAGCGCCACCGTCTGGTCTACGCCCGCCTGGGCGCCCTCATGCCGGCCCGGATCCACGCGCTTTCGATGCGCCTGCTGACCCCCGAAGAGGCGCGCGCCGCCGCCGTCTAGCCGGCCTCGTCGCGCAGCCGCTCGTACAGCGGCAGGGTGAGGAATTCGGCGAACTCGCGAGCCGTCGTCAGCTCGCTGAAGATCGCCGCCGCCTGGTCGTAGGTCGCGCCCGCGGCACCCACGATGGCCTTCACCTTGGCCAGCTCCTCGGGTACCCAGTCGCGCACCATGGCCGCGCTGACCTTGCGCCCATCGTCGAGCACGCCCTTGGGCGACTGGATCCACTGCCACAGCTGGGCGCGCGAGATCTCGGCCGTCGCCGCATCTTCCATCAGGTTGTGGATCGGCACGCATCCATTGCCGGCCAGCCAGGAGCCCAAGTAATGGATGCCGACATGGATGTTCATGCGCACGCCGGCCTCGGTGATCGGCGATTGCGGCGCGAAGTGCAGCAGATCGGCGGCGCCGACCTCGACGTCGTCGCGCTGGCGCTCCCACTGGTTGGGCCGGGCGCCAAGAACCTTGACGAATTCCTCCATGGCGACCGGAACGAGGGCCGGGTGCGCAACCCAGGCGCCGTCGTAGCCGTCGCCGGCCTCGCGCGCCTTGTCGGCGCGCACGCCGGCCAGCGCGCGTTCGTTGGCCTCCGGGTCGTTGCGGATCGGGATCAGCGCGCTCATCCCGCCAATGGCCGGCGCGCCGCGCCGATGGCAGATGCGCAGCAGCAGCAAGGCATAGCTGCGCAGGAACGGCGAGGTCATGCGCAGCAAGGCGCGGTCGGCCAGGCAAAAATCGCGGTCGGCACGGAACTTCTTGATGCACGAGAAGATGTAATCCCAGCGTCCGGCATTGAGCCCGGCCGAATGCTCGCGCAGCTCCCAGAGAATCTCGTCCATCTCGAACGCCGCCAGGATGGTCTCAATGAGCACGGTCGCCTTGATCGTGCCCTGGGCGATCCCCAGTTCCTGCTGCGCCATGGCGAACACTTCGTTCCACAAGCGCGCTTCGTCGCGCGATTCGATCTTCGGCAGGTAGAAATACGGTCCGCTGCCGCGGCGCAGCAACTCCGCGGCGTTATGGAAGAAATACAGCCCGAAGTCGAACAGTGAGCCGCTCATGCGCGCGCCGTCGACCTGCACGTTCTTCTCGTCCAGGTGCCAGCCGCGCGGCCGCACCAGCAGCGTCGCGGTCTTTTCCTTCAGCGCATAGTCGCGACCGTCCGGCCCGCGAAAGGCGATGCGGCGGCGCACCGCATCGACCAGGTTGCACTGACCCTGCAGCAGGTTGCGCCAGTTCGGCGTGTTGCTGTCCTCGAAATCGGCCATGTAGACATCGGCCCCGGAGTTCAGCGCGTTGATCACCATCTTGCGGTCGGTCGGGCCGGTGATTTCGACCCGCCGGCAATGCAGGTCGGCGGGCTGCGGCGCGATGCGCCATTGGGCCCGGCGCAGGTCGGCGCTCGCCGGCGGGAAATCCGGCCGCTCGCCGGCATCGATGCGCCGCGCGCGCTCGACGCGCTGCGCCAGCAGCTCGCGGCGGCGCGGTTCGAATCGGCGGTGCAGCCGGCCGAGGAACGCCAGGGCCTCGGGGGTCAGCAGCGCCGCGAGCGGCGCCTCCCGCGGATCGGTATGGGTCACGCCGCCAGCCTGTTCCACCTTGCACCTCGACAGGAAAAAAAACGGGCCGCACGAATGCGGCCCGGACGTACTAGGTTTTCTTGTTATGGTCGTTCTTGTTGTTCGAGCCGAGCCCCTGCCTCGGCCACTCCCCGCCTCGCCCCGTAGAAAGCCATGAGAGCGCGCGAGCATAGGTGCCCGGGTGCGGCCGCTCAAGTCGCACTGCAACCGGCGCGTTGCTTTCCCGCAACGCCACCATGGATTGCCGGGGTCCAGGCATCCGCACGCCGCCCGTAAGGATTCAGGCCGCCTTGCGGTCGCCCGCCGCGCTGAAGAACTGTTCGTCCTCGGTCGAGCCATGCAGCGCCGTGGTCGAGGACTGGCCCTGCTGGATGGCCTGGGTCACCGCATCGAAGTAGCCGGTGCCGACTTCGCGCTGATGCTTGACCGCGGTGAAGCCGCGATCGGCGGCGGCGAATTCGGCCTCCTGCAGCTCGACGAAGGCGCTCATGTTGTTGCGCGCGTAGCCGTGCGCCAGGTTGAACATCGAGTAGTTCAGGCTGTGGAAACCGGCCAGCGTGATGAACTGGAACTTGTAGCCCATCGCGCCGAGCTCGCGCTGGAACTTGGCGATCGTCGTATCGTCCAGGTTCTTCTTCCAGTTGAACGAGGGCGAGCAGTTGTAGGCCAGCATCTTGCCCGGGAAGCGGCGCTGGATCGCCTCAGCGAAGGCGCGGGCGAACGCCAGGTCGGGCTTGCCGGTCTCGCACCACAGCAGGTCGACATACGGCGCGTAGGCCAGGCCGCGCGAAACGGCCTGGTCGAAACCCGGCTTGGTGCGGTAGAAGCCCTCGACCGTGCGCTCGCCGGTGAGGTAGGGCTGGTCGTTGGCATCGACATCGGAGGTGAGCAGATCGGCCGCCTCGGCGTCGGTGCGCGCGATGACCAGCGTCGGCACGCCCATCACGTCGGCGGCCAGGCGCGCCGCGCACAGCTTTTCGACCGCCTCGCGCGTCGGCACGAGGACCTTGCCGCCCATGTGGCCGCATTTCTTGACCGACGCCAGCTGGTCCTCGAAGTGGACGCCGGCCGCGCCGGCTTCGATCATCGCCTTCATCAACTCGAAGGCGTTGAGCACGCCGCCGAAGCCCGCCTCGGCATCGGCCACGATGGGCGCGAAATAGTCGATGTAGTCCTTGTCGCCCGGATTGCGGCCTTCCATCCACTGGATCTGGTCGCAGCGGGCCAGCGTGTTGTTGATCGCGCGCACCACGTTGGGCACCGAGTTCACGGGATAGAGCGACTGGTCCGGATACATGGTGCCGGCCGTGTTGGCGTCGCCGGCCACCTGCCAGCCCGACAGGTAGATCGCCTGCAGGCCGGCTCGCACCTGCTGCATCGCCTGGTTGCCGGTCAGCGCGCCCAGCGAGTTGACGAAGGGCATCGTGTGCAGCGAGCTCCAGAGCCGCTCGGCGCCGCGCCGCGCGATGGTGTGTTCGACCGCCACCGATCCGCGCAAGCGCACCACCTCGTCCGCGGTGAAGGTTCGCTGCACGCCCTTCCAGCGCGGGTTCTCGTTCCAGTCCTTTTGCAGTTGCTGCGCTTCGAGCTTGCGATCGGTCATGACGACTCCAACGGTTCCGGGAAGGGGAGCGACGCGCGCGGCAGCTTGCCGCGGACGGGGCAGCGGCGGGCCAGCCGGAGCTGCTGTGAGGATGGCCGCGCGACAGGAAAATCGTAGGAGAGAAGCCGCAACGCAGCAAGACTTATGTCTTATAGAAGACAATATCTTTTATTCTTATTTATCAATTATTTAACATTTTTATTCCTTGATACGAAATGAAATTTACGGTGATGGAACGAGAAATATTGCGTCGCCACGGTGTTTTTCGTATTGTGAAAATCGCTTCATGACCTGAAACGGTCGCGCCGCCCGGGATGATCGTGCGACCCGAAGCGCGCTGGCGCGCTCAGACCTTGCGGCCGACGCGCAGCGCCACCAGCACCGCGCTGACTTGCAGCACCGCCACGCACAGCAGTCCCGTGCGAAAGCCGCCCTGGTCGAGGATGCGGCCGACGACCAGCGGCGCCACGGCAAGCCCCAGGTCGAGCCCCGAGTAGACGAAACCGTAGACCCGGCCGAACGACGCGGGACCGAAGCGCGAGGTGGCCGCCTGGCGCACCAGCAGGTCGCGATTGGGCCCGGCGACACCGGAGCCGCCGCCCAGCATGAACAGGGCCAGCGGCAACACCGCCCCCGGCAGCAGGCCCGTTGCCAGCAGCAAGGAGAGCGCCGCCGAGGCGATCAGCGCCAGGGCGACAACCCGTGCGCTGCGCCGTTCACGCCCGGCGACAAAGCCGCCGAGCACCGTGCCGCAGGCGCTGCCCAGCAGATATGCCGTCAGGCAGCCGGTGGCGAACAGGATGGTCACCGGATAGACGTGACTGAGCATCGCCGGCGCGAAGTTCTGCAGCACGCCGCCGGCCCCGGTCGACAAGAAGAAAAAAGCGAAGCACAGCCAGACCATTGTCGAACGCAGGAAGGCGAAAGGATCGCGCCGCGCCGGCATGTCCGCCGCCGCCACGCAGGGCGCCGCCGGCGCATCGGAGATCGCGCCGGCCGATGCCGCGGCCTCCGACCGCTGCGCCACCGCGGTGGACCCGGCAACCCGTGCGCCACCCGCCCCCGCTGCCGGCGCCGCGTCCGCCAAAATCGCTCCGGTCGTCCGCCCGTGGATCACCGGCGCATCGTCGAGCACCGCGCGCTGCAGCGTCAGGATGCCCAGCGCGGCCAGGGCGATCGCCGCCGCGGCGAAGCCGGCTACATGCCAGCCGGCCAGCGCCGTCATCGCGACCATGAAGGACGAACCGGCAACCCAGCCCAGATTTCCGGTGACGCCGTGCAGGGCGAAGGCGTGCCCCAGGCGCGACGGCGAGACGCGCCGGTTCAGGATGGTGTAGTCCGCCGGGTGAAATACCGAATTGCCCAGGCCCGCGATCGCCGCGGTCGCCACGAGGCCGGCGTAGGAATGGCTAGCACCCAGCATCAGGCCGGCACAGGCGAGCACCGCGACGGCCAGCTGCAGCAGGCGAAAAGCGCCAAAGCGATCGACCGCGAAGCCGGCGATCGCCTGTCCGGTGCTGCTCACCACGAAGAAGACCGTCGCCAGGAAGCCCACTTCGGTGTAGCCGATGCCGAAGTCGCGCATCAGCCAGGGGTAGATCGGCGGCAGCAGGAACTGGAAGAAGTGCGAGGTCAGATGCGCGAAGCCCACCGTGCCGGCGGCCTGCGCGTCGGCACGCCAGGGACGCTCCAGTGAGGCGGCATGCATGGTGCGATAATGAGGATGCTTTGAATTTCCTTCAGGATAAACCATGCGCCGTTCGCGCTTCATTTCCCGTGCCCGCCATCATGCCGACGCCGACACACTGGCCAAGCTGGCGCGGCGCATGTCCGAATCGGGCAGCCGCATCGAGGACCAGCTCTGGGAGCGCCGGCTGGTCGAGCTGATCAACGATCGGCTGGCGCGCGGCTTCGAGGAAGTGATCGATGCCGCGCTCGACGAGCTTTCGACCAGCAATCCGCGGGCCTACGACGACCTCGCCGACCTCGCCGAATCCTGCGCAGAGAGCGCGACCGTCGAGATCGACGGCAAGGCCCATGACGGGCTGCTCATCGCCCTGCCCGTCCTGGCCTGGTCGCGCTACAAGCTGCCGACGCTGGCGCTCGGGCGGGCGGTGATCGACAACATCGCCGTGCACATCGGCGCGCACCTGGCCGCGCGCGGCGCGCGCATCGCCGTCGCCGACGCCCTGTACTCCATCGACCAGTTGCCCGAATCATTCGGCGAGGTGCGCGACGCCGCCGGGGCGCTGTTCGAGTCGGCGGCGCACGACGGCCGCCTGAAGATCGACCCCAAGTCGCTGCGCGAACCCGTGGCGATGCTGGCCGATTCGCGCTACGTCCTGGCCGCAATCGTGGTGCCCGAAGGCGCCCCGCTCTACCACTGGCAGCAGACCGGGGTCGACCCCGACGCCAAGACCGCCGCGATCGAGGCCTTCAACGAGCAGTTCACCAGCGTCCTCACGCCCGTCATGACCGGCTGCCGTTTCCGCGCTTTGGCACCCAACGCCTTCCATGCGGCGCTGCGCCTGGGCGACCGCGAACTGCGCGAATTCTCGCTCGAAGCCGCCGTCTCCTTCCTGAAGCTGACCTACGACCTCGCGCCCGGCTCGCTGCAGGCGACGGTCGCGGCTTACGAGGAAAAGCGCGACCAGCCGACCACCGAAATGCGGATCGGCATCTCGCGCGTCGCCGATGACGACGTGGTCGTCGAAGGGGTGGTCTGGCCGCTGCTCGGCGACGAGGAGGAAAAGGCGCAGGAGGAGATCGAAGCCGCGCTCAAGCGTCTGGGCGTGGTGCGCTTCCTGCTGCACAGCCATCGCTTTCCGCTCGAGTACTGCGACGACTGCGGCGCGCCCGTCTTCCCCAATCCGGCCGGCCATTCCGTGCACACCGAACCGCCCGAAGGCGAAGGCGAGCAGCCGGCCAGCCCATTGCACTGATCGGGCACGGGTTCATCGGGCGCGGCGGCGCGGCGGGGGCGCGGATCGAATAACGCGCCGACCCTCACCCGTCCCTCTCCCACTCCGTGGGAGAGGGGGATTCAACGCTCCGCGCACTGCGAAGAACCAAACGCGATCACCGAGCCGATTCGAACCGTCTCAGTCCGCGAAGGCGTGTGCAACCGCGTCTTCGCCCCGTGACCGCCCTTGGCTATCCGGGGGGCGCGCCAGCGACGAGCGAAAGCGAGGAGTCGGCGGGCCCCCCGGGTAGACGAGGGCATGGCCCCACGAAGTGCACCCAACGCGAGAACGTCGACGCTTCTGTAACCCATCAGCCCGGTCTATACCACGGCGCCGACCCTCACCCTTCCCTCTCCCACTCCGTGGGAGAGGGAGATGCGAACCGCCGCGGGCCGTCGCTCCCACTCCGTGGGAGAGGGGGATCAATGCACCGTACGATCGAAGGTGAATGCGCCGTCGCGAAAATCCACCGGTACCACGTCCTTGGGCCCGATCTTCCCCTCGAGCACCCGCCTGGCCAGCGGATTCTCGATCTGCTGCTGGATCGCGCGCTTGAGCGGCCGCGCGCCATAGAGCGGATCGAAGCCGACCTTGGCGATCTCGGCCAACGCCGCGTCGCTCACCACCAGCCGCATGTCCTGCGCCGCGAGCCGGGCCTCGAGACGGCGCAGCTGGATGCGGGCGATCTCGGCGATCTGCGCCCGATCTAGGGCGTTGAAGACCACGATCTCGTCGATCCGGTTGATGAACTCCGGGCGGAAATGGCTGCGCACCTCGCCCATGACCGCCTCGCGGATGCGTTCCGCGTCCTGGCCGGCCAGCCGCTGGATCTCGTGCGAACCCAGGTTCGAGGTCATCACGACCACCGTGTTGCGGAAGTCGACCGTGCGCCCCTGGCCGTCGGTCATGCGGCCGTCGTCGAGCACCTGGAGCAGGACGCTGAAGACGTCGGCATGGGCCTTCTCGACTTCGTCGAGCAGGATCACGCAGTACGGCTTGCGCCGCACCAGCTCGGTGAGCTGGCCGCCCTCCTCGTAGCCGACGTAGCCCGGCGGTGCGCCGATCAGCCGCGCCACCGAATGCTTCTCCATGTATTCGGACATGTCGATGCGGATCAGGTGGTCCTCGCTGTCGAACAGGAATTCCGACAGGGCCTTGCACAGCTCGGTCTTGCCCACGCCGGTCGGGCCGAGGAACAGGAAGGACCCGTAGGGCCGGTGCGGATCGGCGAGGCCGGCGCGCGAGCGGCGGATCGCATCGGAGACCAGGCGCACCGCGTCCTCCTGGCCGACCACGCGCTGGCGCAGGCGCTCTTCCATGTGCAGCAGCTTCTCGCGCTCGCCCTGCATCATCTTGGACACCGGGATGCCGGTGGCGCGCGAGACCAGCTCGGCGATCTCCTCGGCGCCGACCTCCTTGCGCAGCAGCTTGAACTCGCGCTTGTGGCCGGAGGCCTCGGCGGCCTTGAGCTGGCTCTCGAGCTGCGGCAGCTTGCCGTACTGGATCTCGGCGAGCTTGTCGAACTGGCCGCTGCGCTGCAGCTCGGCCATGCGGGCGCGCAGCCGCTCGATCTCGGCCTTGATGTTGGCCGAACCCTGCACGGCGGCCTTCTCCGAGCGCAGCACCTCGTCGAGGTCGGCGTATTCGCGCTCGAGCGTGCGGATCTCCTCCTCGATGAGCCCCAGGCGCTTGCGCGAGGCCTCGTCGCTTTCCTTCTTCACCGCCTCGCGCTCGATCTTCAGCTGGATCAGGCGCCGGTCCAGGCGGTCCATCGATTCCGGCTTGGAGTCGATCTCCATCTTGATCCGTGCCGCGGCCTCGTCGATCAGGTCGATCGCCTTGTCGGGCAGGAAGCGGTCGGTGATGTAGCGGTTGGAGAGCTCGGCCGCGGCGACGATCGCCGGGTCGGTGATCTCGACGCCGTGGTGCAGCTCGTAGCGCTCCTGCAGGCCGCGCAGGATCGCGATGGTCGATTCGACCGAGGGTTCGCCGACCAGGATCTTCTGGAAGCGGCGCTCCAGGGCGGCGTCCTTCTCGATGTACTTGCGGTATTCGTCCAGGGTGGTCGCGCCGATGCAGTGCAGCTCGCCGCGGGCCAGCGCCGGCTTGAGCATGTTGCCGGCATCGATCGCGCCCTCGGCCTTGCCCGCGCCGACCATGGTGTGCAGCTCGTCGATGAAGACGATGGTCTGGCCCTCGTCGGCCGCGATGTCCTTGAGCACCGCCTTGAGCCGTTCCTCGAACTCGCCGCGGTACTTGGCGCCGGCCAGCAGCGCCGCCATGTCCAGGGTCAGCACCCGCTTGTTCTTGAGCGACTCGGGAACCTCGCCGTTGACAATGCGCTGCGCAAGCCCCTCGACGATGGCGGTCTTGCCCACGCCGGGCTCGCCGATCAGCACCGGATTGTTCTTCGTGCGGCGCTGCAGGATCTGGATCGACCGCCGGATCTCGTCGTCGCGGCCGATGACCGGATCGAGCTTGCCGTTGCGCGCCCGCTCGGTGAGGTCGATGGTGTACTTCTTGAGCGCCTCGCGCTGGCTCTCGGCCTCCGCCGAGGCGACCCCGGCGCCGCCGCGCACCGCCTCGATCGAGGCTTCGAGCGTCCGGCGCGCCGCGCCGTGCTCGCGCAGCAGGCGCCCGGCTTCGCCCCTGTCGTCGGCCAGGGCCAGGACGAACAGTTCGCTGGCGATGTAGGCGTCGCCGCGCTTCTGCGCCTCCTTCTCGGTCTGGTTGAGCAGCGCCACCAGTTCGCGACTGACCTGCACCTGGCCGTCGGTGCCCTGCACCTGGGGCAGGCGCTTGATCGCGGCCTCGACCGCGGTGGCCAGCGGGCCGACGGCGACGCCGGCGCGCTCGAGCAGCGAGCGCGCCGCACCGTCGGCCTGGCGCAGCATGGCCGCCAGGACGTGCACCGCCTCGATGTACTGCTGGTCGTTGCCGAGGGCGATCGACTGCGCGTCGGCGAGCGCCTCCTGGAAGCGCGTGGTGAGCTTGTCTTGTCGCATGGGATGTCTTCGCAAGGTTCGTCGGGACGCGCCGGGCCGCGGCCCCGCATCCCCCTGAAGGTGGGGGGACAAGCCGCGTTTTCAAGCGCCGCGCCATGCGATGGGCGCCATACCAGCCGGTCGCGGCGCCGGCGCGCCGGGCCTCAGCCGTCC
>Ga0075030_100000140_pt1 | contig 54950 bp, 49 predicted proteins | sample LitLauG_LLR_2012_FD_71393 | JGI IMG/M metagenome (GOLD analysis project Ga0075030, IMG submission 71393) | Freshwater sediment microbial communities from Pennsylvania, USA - Little Laurel Run_MetaG_LLR_2012 | ecosystem: Environmental > Aquatic > Freshwater > Creek > Sediment | place: USA... | reverse complement strand
GCTCAACAGCGCGCGACGGAACTCCTGATAGCGTTCGCCGTTCCAGATTTCACGAAGACTCGTCTGGGTGGCGTCGCCTAACGTGAAACTGGCATACCCACGCATGGAAAAGGGAGCGATGCAGCACGGGATGGCACGGCCGTGCGCGGTGAAATACATCAGCGTCCACGGCCGGCGGCACAGCGACCAGGGACGGTCGGAGCTTTTCTTCTGCAAGCTAGTGCCGGGTTCGGTCGCCCCGGAGGCATTGAAACTAACGCCGAGGGTCCGAGCTATTTCTTCGGCTTCGCGAATCAGGCGGCTCTCCTCGCTGTCAATGTGCTCGAACAAGGACGACTCGGGCCGGGCCAGGCTTTGTTGCTGTCCTTGCCTTTGTCCTTCAGGGAAATACACCAGGCGCTGCAAGTAAACTTCCCGCACACCCAGATCATGGGCCAGACGGACGAACGCGGGCAATTGCGGAAGTGTCTCCTTCAAGCCGGTAAGCCAGAGAGAAACCCGCGGCGTGTCCACGTTCTTCTCCCGCTGCATTTGCGTGAATTCGCGGACATTTTTGACTATGCGGTCGAACATGTCCAGTCCGCGAACGATCTTGAAGGTGGCGGGCTCGGCGGCGTCGAGAGAGACGCGCAACTCGTCGAGCCCCGATTCCATCAGTTCCAGGCCCTTGCGGCGATTGAGCAGCGTGCCGTTGGTGTTGAACAGAACGTAGGTGCCACGATCTTTGAGATAGCGAATCATTTTGGGCAGATCGCGCACCATCATGGGTTCGCCCACGCCATGCAGCACCACGCGCTCAATCTTGGGAAACTGGTCCACAATCTGGGTGAAGAGTTCCCAACTCATGTCGGCAGGCGGTTCGAGTTCCTCAAACGTGCGCGGGCAGGTTCCGCAAGGCAGATTGCATCGGTTCGTCGTTTCCAGGTAAAGGCAGACTGGCTCTTGATCGACTATGATTCTTAATTCCGAGTCGGCCCGTTCGAAGTATCGGTTTGGCACCGCGCGGATTGTGGAGGGATCAGCGGCCATCGCTTGCCTCCAGAGTTGAGAGCGGCGCTCTCCGCGCGCGCACTCGCGCCGCAATCGCGTGCACCAAAACGAGTAAGGCAAACGGCAGATAGAGAAGCGAGTTCAATCGAAACAACAAGGCTGCATCCTCACCCTGCAAGGTCTCGTAGAGTATAAAGCTGGCTGCGGCCAGGTAGAGCATTGGAGCATACGGGACCATCGTAAGCAGGAGCAGCGGCCAGGCAAAATACCACGGATAATGTGGCGAGACGAGTACATAGAAAACGACCACCAAAGCAGTGCCGCCTCGTATCCATCCATTCTCAGCGGCAGGCCGCAAGAACAGCCACACCGCCAGCGCCAGCAATACGACGAGTGCAGCCGCAAAGTATGCAGCCGAGATCGTCTCATCTTCGCCTGCCAAGCTTTGGATCCGACTAAGTAGGTAGATACCCTCGCCGCTGCTTAAGCCTTCTTCCTGAATATATCCGGGCAAGAACCCGAATACACCCCGGCCCACGCTCAGATAAGGAGCATACCCAACCACCATCGTAGCCAGAAACGCAACCGGCATCTTCCAGTCCCAGCGGCGGTAAAGTGCCGGGAACAACAGAGCCGGATACAGTTTGACCAGGGTCGCGCCCGCCAGTGTGATGCCCGTGAGCGCCGGAAAGTTACGCTGCCGGGCCCACAGCGCTATCGCCAGTAACGCGATCGCGGCGGCATCGATGTGGCCGCTTCCGGCGAACTCCCATACTGTCAGCGGGTGCCACGCATAGATAAGAACACGTTCAGCAGGCAGACCGAGCAGCGCCAACAGGCGAAGGAGCATCCAGACAGCAAGGGCCTCAAAGGCCACCATGCACGCCTTCATCCAGATCACAGATTCGCTGACCCGTGTAATTCCCAGGAAGAGGGCTTGCGCCAAAGGCGGGTAGATGGTGTGGGCGTAGTCGCGGCGGTTGATCCGGGAATATATGTCGCCGTCACGGAGGGATTGCAAAGAGGGATCTGCCGGCACAAAGCGGTAAGGATTGATGCCCGCTGCTTGGACGCGGCCATCCCAGATATAGCGGTAGATATCCGTTGAGAGATAGGGAGGCGCAAAGAGGACGGTGAGGCGCAACAATGCGGCAAAGACGAGAATGATTGCCAGCGACCCAGGCGGCTGGCGTTCGCGAAACACCATCCATGCCGCGATCAGATAGACAGCACCCTGCACAAGAGCGATTGCAATAAACGCGGACAGATGGTCTTGCCGTTGCTGGTGCGAGCCAGCGAGATTCAGCGCGAGAAGAATACAACCAAGCAGACTGAAGGGAATCAGGCGTGACATCAGACCAGCCGCCCCAGTGGAGGCTGTGCTACGCCTAGTCTGGCGGCGCCACCGCCTTCGAGCAGGCGGCTCAAATACTGGCGCGTGTAGGGCGCGCTATAGCCTTTCGATTCCCTGCCGCCTGAAATGCCGTTACCGGAGAACAGCTCCGCGCATAGGCGCCGCATGGAGTCGGCGTCGTCAACGTCATACCAGGTTGAAAGCAGCGTTGTTTCAAGGCTGATCTGGCGGGCGCGCTCGAGAGTCTGGGAGAGCACCTTGTCCGTGCTCCAACTGATTTCCTCGAAGAGGCGGCTGTGGGGTTGCTTCAGCCCAATTAGATAGTAACCACCATCTTCTGCCTGCCCCAGGACCACTCGGTCGCCGGGCTTCCGCAATGCGTGCACGGCCTCTCGCAGAACCGCAGCAGGCAGGGTCGGACTGTCGGCGTTGATCAAGCAGACTGCCTCATATCCCGCTACAGAAATGAGGTCCCTGAATGCGTTCAGCAGCCGTTCCCCCAAGTGTGCTCCGCGCTGCGGCAAGAGTTGAAATCCTCTGGGCAACATGCCTTCGAATGCGGATTCCTCTCCCACCGGGGTATACGCGGCCACGCCATGAATGCTGTCACCGGTTGCCACCTCGGCAATATTCGCCGTCACATCGCGGAGGAAGCACATGCTGAGAGCAGCGGCCTCGTCAGGGTGCAACGGCGGCACAAGACGAGTCTTCACGGCTCCGGCGCGGGGCGTCTTGATCATGACCGCCAGGGCGCAAGCGCCGGGCGGCGCTTGGTGTTGAGAATCGGCATCGATGATTCGGTAGATGGGCTGCATGCCAGACGATCCTTGCAGGAAACGAGAGAACAGCACAACACAAAAGTGCCCGGCGTACAAGCTGACGTGAGAGCGAGAGCTGCCTCGCTTGACGGCGTCGTTGGCCATGGGCTATAAGGGTCTACCCCCCAGCTGTCTGGACGCGCATGTTCATCCGCTGCAATCGCGGCTTCACTTGACGGTGGAATCCTCTACGCCGCTCGGTCGTTGCGTTGCATCCCTTTTCCAACACCATTGAGGGTCATCATCGGTGCACTTCTCTGCACCAAGAGGAAGCCATGCATTCTCAGCGGATTCGAATCCAGCGCATCTTTTGGAGCTTGATGGCGGCCAGCATTGCTCTGGGAGGCTCCGTCGGCGCGTTTGCCGGCGACGCTTCCAGGCCGACGCAACCCAAGCAGGCGTCGTTCCAGGTAAAAAATGAATTCAAGGTGCAAGTGCCGAAGGGGGCCAAGACGGTGCGCATGTGGTTCAGCGTTCCCCAGGAAGACGATGTGTCTGCGATTCGTGAATTCAGCGTCGCCGCCGATTTTCCAGTCCGCTATTACCGGGACGATTGGGGAAATCGCGTAGGGTATGCGGAAGTCAACGCGCCCGCCGAGGGCCCGATCACGATCCGCGAAGCGTTTGGACTGACGCGCACGGAGACTCGCAACGACATCGACCCAGCCAGAACGCGTCCGCTGACGGATCAGGAACGGGCCGCGCTCTTCGCGTATCTGCAACCTTCGAACCACGTCATCGTTAACGACCAGATTAAGTCCCTTTCCGCATCCATCGTCGGGGGTGAATCAAATCCCATTCTCGCCGCACGCAAGATTTACAACTGGACGCTCGAAAACGTCGATTACTGGGTGAAGGATCCCGACCACCTGAAGGCCTCCCCGGTGGGCAGCACGGAATATTGCCTGCGGACAAAAACTGGGAACTGCACTGATTTTCATTCGCTTTTTGCATCGCTCGCCATGGCGGCTGGTATTCCCACCCGCATGGTCTACGGTTCGCTTCTAAAGCCCACCTTGAATGGCATCCAAATCGACGGCAGCTATCACTGCTGGATCCAGTTCTTCGCACCCAACTACGGCTGGCTCCCTCTCGATGTGTCCCTCGCGAATATCTACGGCAAGGAGTTTCCCGTCACCGATAAAAATAAAAAGCTCGTCGAGTTGACCACGGCGACCGGTTACAAGGGTCTCGATCCCAGCAAAGTGGATTATTACTTCGGAAACCTCGATGAAAGACGCGTGACGTGGTCCATGGGGCGCGACTTGATCCTGCAGCCTCCGCAGAATGACGGGCCGGTGAATGCGCTCGCGAAAATCTACGTCGAGGTCGACGGCAAACAATCCGCGGATTGGACTCGCGAATTCACGTATGCCGAGGTTGCGAAATAGTCGGTAGTATTCGGTCGGTAGTATTCGGTCGCTAGTCGTTGGTCGTTAGTCGTTGGCAAACGACCAACGACCATCGACCAACGAGCAAATCTTTCCTGCAGAGGAGGCACACCTGTGGAACTTTGGAGACCTGACCCTACCTTTTATCCTTCACCAAGAACGGCGATGCAAGCCCCGCCGGAAAAGGTGGCATTTGTCGCGATGCTTAACGCGGAGAGCAATGAGCATCCCGATGCGCTGGGGGTTGTGGATGTGGATCCGGCGTCCAAGACTTTTGGTGGAATCGTCGGGCGGGTGGACATGCCCAACGCCGGCGATGAGTTGCACCACTTCGGCTGGAACGCTTGCAGCGCCTGCCTCTGTCCATACATGCCGCATCCGCACACGGAGCGTCGCTATTTAATCGTGCCCGGCATCAAGTCTTCGCGAATCCATATTATCGATACGAAACCCGACCCGCGAAATCCGAAAATCGTCAAGGTGATTGAACCCAACGTACTTGCCGAACGTGCGGGCTATAGCCGGCCGCACACGGTGCATTGCGGACCCGAGGGAATTTTCTGCAGCGCGCTGGGCTCGGCTACGGGAGATGGGCCGGGCGGGATTTTCGTTATGGATCCGGACAGCTTTGAGATTCTGGGGAAATGGGAAATCGACCGTGGGCCGCAATTTCTCGCCTACGACTTCTGGTGGCACTTGGGATACGACACTATGATTACCAGCGAGTGGGGGACGCCAAACATGGTGGAAACCGGCGTCAACCCAGAGATCCTTTTGAAGGGCGGCTACGGCCACTCGCTGCATGTGTGGGACCTGCGAAAGCGCCGCCACCTTCAGGCATTGGATTTGGGCGCCGAGCACCAAATGGCTCTGGAACTTCGCCCCGCCCACGATCCCAGCCGCGCCTACGGATTTCTTGGCGTCGTGGTATCGCTGAAAGACCTATCCGCTTCCATTTGGGTTTGGCATCGCGACAATGGCAAATGGGGCATAACGAAAGTGATCGAAATCCCCGCCGAGCCTGCCGATCCCGAAACGCTGCCGCCGCTGCTCAAGGGATTCAAGGCCGTGCCACCGCTGATCACCGACATCAATCTGTCGCTCGACGACCGCTTCCTTTATATTTCCTGCTGGGGAACCGGCGAATTTCTGCAGTACGACGTGTCCGACCCTTTTCATCCCCAAAAGACGGGCTCCGTGCATCTAGGTGGTATCGTCCGCCGCGCTGGGCATCCGAAAAACCCCGGCGCACCACTGAACGGCGGCCCGCAGATGGTGGAGTTGAGCCGCGACGGGCGTCGCGTCTATTTCACGAACTCGCTTTACGCACCGTGGGACGCGCAGTTCTATCCGGACGGAATTCAGAGTTGGATGGTAAAGCTCGATGCCAAGCCGGAGGGCGGGATGGAGATCGATCCGAAATTCCTTCTCGAATTTGGGAATCTCCGTGGCCATCAGGTCCATTTGGAGGGTGGCGACGCTTCGTCCGACTCGTACTGCTACTCATGACCCATTTCCCGCTCTGGCCCTGGGCCGCGTTGTTTCTGCTCGGGGCCTACCACGGCGTCAATCCAGGAATGGGCTGGCTTTTTGCTGTCGCTCTTGGAATGCAGAAGAAGAGCGCCGCTGCAGTATGGCAATCCCTGGTGCCGATTGCCGCAGGCCATTTCGTGGCGATCGGAGTTGTAGTGGTCGGAGCCGCGATTGCCGGCGCGGTGTTGCCTCTGCGTTACGTCAAGATCGCCGCCGCTTGCGTTCTTCTTGCCTTTGGACTTTACCGGTTAATACGGAAGAGCCATCCGCGCTGGGGTGGAATGCAAATCGGTTTTCGCGATTTGTCCATTTGGTCCTTCCTGATGGCTTCCGCTCACGGTGCCGGCTTCATGCTGCTGCCCGTCTTGCTGAAAATGTCTGCGCTCCACGCGGCGGCTGACTTCGGCGATTCTGCTCACCATCTCCACGCGCTCGGCTTCTCCGGCCCGTGGACCGCGTCCATCGCGTTGCTTGTCCACACGCTCGGATATCTTCTCGTCACGGGGCTGGTCGCCTTCGTGGTTTATGTGAGGCTGGGTCTCGACGTTCTGCGAAAAGCCTGGGTGAATTTGGACTTGATCTGGGCCGTGGCGCTCATCGCCACCGCTGGCTTTACACTGCTGATTCCCACGTAGAGCTTCCCGAATCGCCAATTTCATGGATGACCTCGTTTGTGTGAGTGATGCCACTCGATCCACAAAACGGGCTTCGAGGTCGCAGTTGAGAATATGGGGCCGCTGGCTGTATCGTTTACGTCTCCGGAGGAACACAAACTTGCGAACAACCACATTCTCCCTTTTGATTGCATGTCTAATCGCCACGGCATTCGGGCAGAAACACTCCGCCAAGCAGTCCCCTGATTCCGGCGAGAAGCCGGTGACGCAGCAGAACCAGCCAGCAACGGCGGGAGTGCAGGCCGGTGGCACTGCGGCCGACAAGGAGGAGGGTGAGGACCAGGGACCCTGGAAGGGTATGCAGTATCGCCTGGTCGGCCCATTTCGTGGCGGGCGCGTGGTGGCGGTGGCGGGCGTCGTTGGCCAAGATAACGCGAATGTCTATTATTTTGGCGCGGTTGCCGGGGGCGTGTGGAAGACGACCAATGGCGGCCTGAGCTGGAAGCCTGTTTTCGACAAGCAGAAGGATGCGTCGCCGGCAATCGGAGCGATCGCAGTTTCGACATCCGATCCCAATGTGATTTACGTTGGAACCGGAGAAGCTTGTATTCGCGGCAACATCGTCGGCGGCAACGGTGTTTACAAGTCGATCGACGCGGGTAAGAGTTGGAAGTTTGTTGGCCTGGCCGACACCCACGCCGTCGGACGCCTCATCGTCAATCCGAAGAACCCTGACATTGCCTTCGTGGCCGCGCTCGGACATCCGTTTGCCGATAACGAAGAGCGCGGAATCTTCCGCACGCTCGATGGCGGTAAGACCTGGCAGAAAGTTCTATATAAGGATGCCAAGACCGGGGGCATCGACGTCGCGTTCGATCCCAGCAATTCCAACATCCTGTTCGCTGCACTCTGGCAAGCCCGGCGAACTCCGTGGAGTTTGGACAGCGGCGGCGCAGGCAGCGGCCTTTACCGCTCCAGCGACGGTGGAACTACATGGAAGGAACTCAAAGGCCACGGGCTGCCGGAGGGCATTCTGGGCCGCATCGGGGTCACGGTTTCGGGCGCGAATCCTAACCGGGTGTGGGCCGTGATCGAGGCGGAGAAAGGCGGAATCTATCGGTCGGATGACGGTGGCGATTCCTGGAGTCTGACGACCGACGACCACCGCTTTCGGCAAAGGGCCTGGTATTACTCGCACATTTTCGCCGATCCAAAGTCGGCGGATACCGTTTACATCCTGAACACGGGCGCGTATCGGTCGAACGATGGAGGTAAGACGTTCAGCCGCGTGCGCGCGCCGCACGGAGATAATCACGCGTTGTGGATCGATCCCACGAATCCCAAGCGCCTTATTAACGGCAACGATGGCGGAGCCACGATTTCCATCGACGGCGGCGACACCTGGACCACCGTATTTAACCAGCCCACCGCGCAGTTTTACCACGTCATTACCGACAACCGGTTCCCGTATTACATCTATGGCGCGCAACAGGACAACTCCACTGTGGCCATCGCCAGCGCGAGCGCCGACGGCACAATTGACCGGCCCGATTGGTACGCCGTGGGTGGGGGCGAAAGCGGCTACATCGCTCCCGATCCGACGGACCCGGAGATCGTTTACGCGGGGTCTTACGGCGGAGAGATCACGCGTTACGATCATCGCACTCACGAGGAGCAGGCGGTGAATCCGTGGCCGGTAAACCCGATCGGGTGGGCTGCGGCCGACATCAAACACCGCTTCCAATGGACGGAACCCATCGTTTTTTCGCCGCACGCTTCTTCGCCGAACGATGCGAAGACGATGTACTTCGCGGGCGAAGTGTTGTTCAAGACAACCGATGGCGGGATGAGTTGGACGATCATCAGTCCCGATCTGACGCGCAACGACAAGTCAAAACAGGCGGCATCAGGCGGACCGATTACCAAGGACAACACCGGTGTCGAAGTTTATGACACGATTTTTTCCGTGGTGGAATCTCCCGTACAGAAGGACTTGATTTGGGCAGGGACGGATGACGGATTGGTTCAGCTCACACGCGATGGTGGCGCCCATTGGGAGGACGTCACACCTAAGGCGATGCCGGATTGGGGCACGGTGAGTATGATTGAGGCCTCTCCACGCGACGCTGGGACCGCTTATCTCGCCGTTGAGCGCCATAAGTCAGACGACTTCGCTCCCTACGTATTCAAGACGACAGATTTTGGGAAGACCTGGACCAAACTGGTCACGGGGTTGCCGGCGAACGATTACGTCCACTCCGTACGAGTCGATCCTCGGCGGCCCGCTTTGCTTGTTGCTGGAACCGAGCAGGGTGTGTACCTTTCGTTCGACGACGGCGCCCACTGGCAGTCGCTGCAACTAAATTTGCCGACTGTTCCGGTAAACGATCTGGTGATCAAGAACACCGACCTGGTGGTAGCAACCCACGGACGCAGTTTTTGGGTACTGGATGACATCACTCCGCTCGAACAATACGAGGATTCGGTTCCGCAGCAAGAGGCGCACCTGTTCACGCCCGCCGCCGCGAATCATACGGTGTTTCGGGGTTCGTTCTTTGCCGCCAGAGGCAACGTAGGAAGCAACCCGCCGGCAGGAGCTGTCATTAATTACTGGCTTAAGACTTCACTCAAGAAGCCCGACCAGGCGAAATCGCATTCTTCTGCGGGTGCCGAGGGCGCGTCGCCAAAAAGCGAGGCAAGCCGGTCAGATTCTTCTTCTGAAACCAAGAAACCTGATGCAGCGGCTTCCGAAGCGCCGAAAATCACGCTGGAGATACTCGATTCCTCGGGAAAGGTGATCCGCAAGTATCCTAAGAAGGAGGAACCACCTGACGACGAGGAAGACTCCTTCAACCGCGACCGCAACGCGGGCAGCCTGCCCGCCGACGCGGGCCTGAACCGCTTCGTGTGGGACCTGCGCTATGAGGGAGCAACGAAGGTGCCGAAAGCGCCGCTATGGGGCGGTGACACCAACGGTCCGGAAGCGCTGCCGGGCACGTATCAAGTAAGGCTGACTGTACTAGGCAAGAGCTATACCGCGCCGATTGAGATCAAGGAAGACCCGCGGCTGAAGATCGGTCAGCAGGACCTGGCCAAACAATTCGATCTGCTCTTGAAGATTCGGGACAAGGTCACGGAAACCGACGATTCCATCATTCAGATTCGCGATCTTCGCGAGCAGATCACTGCGGCGAACACGCGCCTGAAGAACGATCCTCGCGCCAAGGTTATTGCCGATGCCGGCAAGACGCTCGACAAGAAGATGACGGAGGTGGAAGAAGCGTTGATCCAGACCAAGGCCAAGAGCGGTCAGGATGTACTCAATTTCCCGGTCCGGTTGAACAACGATCTGGTTGCGTTGAGCGGCGTGGTGGATAGCGCCACCTCGGCTCCCACGAAGCAATCGTACGAAGTATTCGATATGGTCGGCAAAGCGGTTGATGAACAACTGGCAAAATGGAAGACGATTCTATCCACCGATGTGGCGGCTTATAACAACCTGGTGAAACAGCAGGAGGTTCCCGCACTCATCCTGGCGCAACCAGAAGCGGGCAAGTAAACCCTTATATGACTATGACGGCCGCCCCGTCGATGGAATCCTCTTTTACGGCCAGTAGAGCTTCATTGGCCTGGTGGAGCGGGAAGGGAGTGACCTTCGGCTTCAGACCAATCTCGCTCGCGACCTTTAGAAAATCTCGAGCATCGGCGCGAGTCATGTTCGCGACACTGCGAATCTGGCGCTCGCCCCACAGCAGCCGATCGTAGTCGAATTGCGGAATCCGGTCCAGGTGAATGGCGTTGATGGCGACCACTCCTCCCTTCCGCAGGCTGGCGAGAGCCGCTACTACTACATCTCCGCTGGGAGCGAAGGTTACCGCGCAATCAAGCTCCGCAGGCGGTTTGTCAGTTTCACTTCCCACCCAAACCGCACCCAGCGACGCGGCTAACTGGCGATGCGAAGCTCCGCGCGTGGAAACGTATACCTCGCAATTCCAAGCGCGCAAGACCGCGATCGCCAGGTGGGCGGAAGCGCCGAACCCGAACAACCCGACACGGTCGCCGTGTTTGACGCCCGCTACGCGAAGGCTACGAAAGCCGATAATGCCTGCGCACAACAGCGGGGCCGCGTGCAAATCGTCCAGTTGATCGGGAAGAGGAAGAGTGAAATCGGAGCGAACGACCGCGTATTCGGCGTAGCCGCCGTCCACCGTATAGCCGGTAAACGTGGGCGAGTCACAGAGATTCTCCAGCCCGAGATTACAGTACCGGCAGGTGCCGTCGGTTCCCCCCATCCAGGAAACGCCGACCCGTGTGCCAGCGGGGAGTTGTTCCGTGGATCCGGCGCCTGTAGGCCCAGCTACGACTTCGCCGACAATCTGATGTCCGGGGATCACTCCTGGGCGAAGGGGTGGCAAGTCTCCTTCGACGATATGCAAATCGGTGCGACATACTCCACACACACGAACCCGCAGAAGAACTTGACCTGGCTTCGGTTCCGGCCTGGCGACTTCGCTGATCCGAAGCGGCCGCTTGCGAATTTCTTGCGGGGACGTTAATGTCGCGGCCTTCATCAACTCAGCCATGTGTCTTACCACGCGGTCGGCTCAACCGCGAATTTTCCCGGAGTAAAGCGCCATGCCCACGACGGCATCAATTCCCAGCGCGTCGAGGCTGTCGATTTCTTGCTGTTCGGTGATGCCGCCGGCGACCACAAGGTGCCGTTGCGTGGCTTGCCGGATGGCATGAACGGTATCCATGGGAATTCCGCCCATCAAGCCTTCGGTGTCGATATGGGTGTAGAGGAAAGTCTCGCAGAACGGTTCTAGTTCTCGAATCATGTCGAAGGCAGTGACGGCAGTCTGCGTGCGCCAACCGTCAATGGCAACCCGGCCGCCTCGCGAATCGAGAGCGAACATGAGAACCGAGCTCGGGAGAGTCTCTGCGAGCGAGCGAGCGTATTCCCGGTTGATTCGGCCTTCGGTCAATAGCGCGGAACCGATGATGACTTTGCGTGCTCCAAGGTTCAGAAGTTCATGCGCAGTCTTGATGTCGCGAATGCCGCCGCCAACCTGACAGTTGAGGCGGCCGACCATCTGCTTTACTGATTGCCGGTTGTCACCGTCGCCGCGCGCCGCGTCGAGGTCGATCAGCTGAACGATCGGATACTTTGAAAAGCGCTCGATCCAGTAGTCGAAATTGTCAAACTCAAGTTTCTTCTTTTCGCCCTGGACCAACTGCACGATCTTTCCGCCCATGAGGTCGATCGACGGAATCAGCATGGCCACCTCACCGTCACGTTGGCAGCTTGCAGTTCGCGCTTCAATTGTCCGATGTTTTCGAGACCGAAATGGAAGATGGAAGCGGCCAGGGCTGCATCCGCGCGACCGTCGCGGAATACATCAATGAAATGTTGCGGAGAGCCGGCGCCGCCCGACGCGATCACCGGAATAGAGACGGCGTCGGCCACCAACTGCGTCAACTCACAATCAAAACCAGCTTTGGTCCCGTCGCGGTCCATCGAGGTGAGCAGGATTTCTCCGGCGCCGCAATCTGCCGCTTCGCGCGCCCACTGAATTGCGTCGCGGCCTGTAGGAGTGCGCCCTCCGGCAACGAACACCTCGAAGCCACCGGAACCTGCTTTGACGCGCCGGGCATCGATGGCCACCACTACCGCTTGCGAGCCAAAGCGGGCGGCGATCTTTCCAATCAGTGTCGGGTCCGTCACCGCGGCGGAGTTGATGGCGATCTTGTCCGCGCCCGCGTCAAACACAGCTTCGGCGTCGGACAATTCACGGATTCCTCCGCCCACCGTGAACGGAACAAACAAGCAACGCGCGGTACACGAGACAACATCGAGCATGGTGTTGCGTTTGCCGCTGGTGGCCGTGATATCGAGCAGAACGATTTCATCCGCCCCGTCGCGCGCGTGGGCTGCGGCACATTCCGCCGGATCGCCGGCATCGCGCAGATTCACGAACTGCACGCCTTTCACGACCCGGCCGCCGTCCATATCGAGACAGGCGATGATGCGCTTGGTTAACACTTAGAACTCAGCCTCACAAATCACTTCCACGGTTCGGCCTCACAACTCACAGAAATTCTTGAGTATGAGCAGTCCCACGGTCCACGATTGTTCCGGATGGAACTGCACTCCAAAAATGTTTTCTTGTTCGACGACGGCGGAGAACTGGGTTCCGTACTCGGTCGATGCCGCGGTCGCGGCCACCACTGGGGCTTGAAAAGAGTGAGTGTAGTACACAAAGGATTCGGGCGCGACGTTGCGCAGCAAGCGCGAGCTCTGCCGCAGCGCCAGCGAATTCCATCCAACGTGCGGCGATTTTACCGACGACGGAAACGGCTGGCATCGCCCCTTGAAAAAACCTGCCCCCGCAAACTCGGGAGCCTCGTCGCTGCCCTCGAACAACCACTGCATTCCCAGGCAGATTCCCAGGAACGGCTTGCCCGCGCTGGCGCCTTCGAGCACGGCGTCTCGCAAGCCCTTGTTGTCGAGGCCACTCAGGGCGCTGAAATGCCCGACGCCGGGGAGAACGATCTTGTCGGCGGCGGCGACAGTTTCCGGCTGCGGGGTTACGACGATTTTGGCGCCGAGATAGTCAAATGCCTTCTTCACCGAATTCAGGTTGCCGGCGCCGTAATCCACGATGGCGATCGTTGCCCCGCCGCTTTGCATGCTCATAGCAATCCCTTGGTGCTCGGCAACATCCGTCCCAAGCGGCGATCGCGGGAGCAGGCGACCCGCAGAGCGCGCGCAAAAGCTTTGAAGAGCGCTTCGATCTTGTGATGGCTGGACCGCCCATACATCACGCGCGCATGAACATTGGCGCGCGCACCGCGCGCAAAGCCCTCGAAGAAGTCGGGCACCAGTTCGGTCTGCAGATCGCCGACTCGCGTTGCGCGGACCTTAGTCTGAACCACAGCCACCGCGCGCCCGCCGAAGTCCACCGCCGCTAGGCCGAGAGTTTCGTCCATGGTCATGAGAAAGTATCCGGCCCGCAGGATGCCGCGCCGGTTGCCGAGAGCGCGGTCAAACGCTTCGCCAAGTGCAATGCCGACGTCTTCCACGGTGTGGTGCTGGTCTACGTCCAAGTCGCCCTGAGCGGCGAGTTTCAAGTCGAAGCCGCCGTGACGCGTGAACAGTTCCATCATGTGATCCAGAAATCGGATTCCGGTGGAGATCTTGTACTTTCCACGGCCCTCGATGGTGAGGGCGATCTGAATCTCCGTTTCCGCTGTCTTGCGACCTAGTTTGGCTTTCCTCACGCCCGCACTCCATTTCGCAAACCGCGTCCCAGCCCCAGTTGTTCCACGACGTCCCGGAGAGCACCCATGAGAGTCTCGGTGTGTTCATCCGTCCCCACAGTCAGGCGGACGCAGCCCTCACATCCTGGATCGGAGTGGCGATCACGCACCAGGATTCCCCGGTCGCGCAGCGCCTGCACGAACTCCGCGTGGGCCGGGCCTATGCTCACCAGAACAAAATTGGCGTGGCTGGGCCAGTAATGCAGCCCAAGATTGCCAAGTTCCTCCTGCAATCTTGCGCGGTTGGCGATCACTTGCGCAACATAGCGGTGGACATACTCCTGATCCTGCAGAGCCTCAGGCAGCACTGCCAGCGCGGCCGCGTTGACGCTGTAGGGCGAGGCCACGCGGCGGACCATTGCCATCTGCCGGGCATCTCCGGCGAGAATTCCAATTCTCAAACCGGCGAGGCCGTAGGCCTTGGAGAAGGTCCGCGCCACGAAAAGATTTTCGATTTGCCTAGTGTGGCCACCGAACGACTGATCAATCAGAGTTTCGCCGTGAAACTCAAAATACGCTTCATCGACGAGCACGGCAGCTTGCGGCGCCGCTTGTGCAATCTGAATGAGCACATCGCGTTCGACCGCAGATCCGGTCGGATTGTTCGGATTCGCTACCGCGATGAGCCGGGTGCGTGGGCTGAGTTCAGCAAGCAGTTCTTTAACCGGAAAGGTGAACTTGTCGCCGGCGCGCACTTCGACAACGCGTGCGCCTTCAGCATGCGCAAAGATCGCGTACATGGCAAAGGTGGGCACGACGATGAGGGCTTCGTCCCCAGGGTCGAGATAGGTTGAGCAAAGAAGATGAATCGCTTCATCGACCCCGTTCGTGAGCAAGACCTGTGCCGGGTCGAGTCCGAGAAAACCTGCCACTTCTCTTTCAACCGGCTCGCGCTCGGGATAGCGGGCCAGCAACTCGGAATCGAGCGCGCGCAACCGGGCGAGCACGCGCTGTGAACATCCAGCAGTGCTCTCGTTGAAATCGAGGCGCAAGCCCACTCGGCCGGCCAAAGGCGGGCGATACGCATGCAGATTCTTTACTGCGTCGCGCGCCTCAAGCATGGGAGCACCTCACGCGGAATGCCTCGGCGTGTCCCTGCAAGCCTTCGGCGGTGGCCAGTATAATGCCCGGCGGCGCGATGCGCTGGATTCCTGCGCGCGATACCTGCTGGCAGCCGATGACTCGGACGAAATCAAGCACGCTGAGGCCGCCTCGCACCCGCGCCATCGCCCCCGTGGGCAGCACGTGGTTCGGTCCGGAGATGTAGTCGCCGGCGGCCTGAGGCGTGAATTCATCGAGGAAGACTGCGCCCGCGTGTTGTACGGCCGGCGGCAACTCCGCCGGGAGTGTGAGGTGCTCTGGAGCAATGCGGTTCGATATCTCGACCGCTTCTTCCAGAGAGGCAACCAGAAGAATGGCGCCGCGACGAGAGAGCGACTGGGCGGCGATCGAGTTTGTGCGCGTGCGCGTTTGCACTTCCTTCTGGACGTTTCTCGCCAACGCGCGCGAAGTTGTGATGAAGATACACAGCGCGTCGGGATCATGTTCTCCTTGCGCCACCAGATCGGAAGCGATGCACGCGGGGTCGCCGTCGGCGCTGATGACGACGGCTTCGGTGGGTCCCGCGAGAAACTCGATGGCGCAATCGAAGGCCACAAGTTTCTTGGCTGCGGTCACATACCGGTTGCCAGGGCCAACGATCTTGTCGACTTGCGGAATGCTTTCAGTTCCATAGGCAAGAGCGGCGATCGCCTGCGCCCCACCCACGCGGTAGAACTCGCGCACGCCGAGGAACGCGGCCGCCGCCAGAGTAGCCTGCGCCGGACGCGGAGAAGCGACTCGAATCTGCTGGACGCCGGCGACCTGCGCGGGAATCACCGTCATGAGGACAGTGGAGGGCAAAGGATAGCGCCCGCCCGGGACGTAGCATCCCACCGATTCCAGCGGACGCACCAGCTGACCTACACTGACGCCGGGCGCGATTTCGCGCTGCCACTCCTTGAGTGCTGAGGCTGCTTGCCACTCCGCGTAGCGACGAATATTGCCCGCAGCCTGCTCGATGGCGTCCTGCAGTTCAGGATCAGTCTCCTCCCAGGCCCGGTGCAGTTCTTGCTCGGAGACACGCAGCGGTTCGCCTTTGCCCAGCCCGTCCCAGCGCGTAGCGTAGCGCCGGACGGCGCGGTCGCCGTCACGCCGCACGTCGCCAACAATGCGGCGCACGGCGGACTCGACATCCGCCAGATCGGTCGCACCGCGCCTGGCCAGCGCCGTCACGAGACGATCTCGCTGGGGGCCTTCGAGAATGCGCATCGTCAACTTGCGCTGTATCTTCTGGCGCTTCAGTTTTTCCCGCTTCACAGGACCACCTTGTTCAGTGGATATTCGACGATGCCCTGAGCGTTGGCCTGCTTCAACTTCGGAATCAGCGACCACGCGGTTTGTTCCTCAATGACCGTATTCACCGCGACCCACTCACCATCGGCCAGGGGCGCGACCGTGGGATTTTGCAGCGCTGGCAGAAGGCGGAGAACCGCGGGCAGGTCCGGCTTGCGCACGTTGAGCATCAGGCCGACTCTGCCATGCGCGGCCATCGCTCCGTTCAGCATGACGGCCAGATTCTCAATCTTCTCCCGCCGCGCCGGGTCAGCCCACGCCGCCTTGTTCGCCACCAGTTGCGTATTCGACTCGAGAACGGTTTCGAGGATCCGCAGATGATTGGCGCGCAGGGAACTCCCTGTCTCTGTGACCTCGACAATGGCATCGGCCAACAATGGGGGCTTGACTTCGGTTGCGCCCCAGGAAAACTCGACTCGCACCGAAACATTCCGGCGGGCAAAATAATTGCGGGTGAAGCTGACCAGTTCGGTAGCGATAATTCGGCCATCCAGGTCTTCAAGTTTCTGAAAGCCCGAATCCTCGGGCACCGCCAGCACCCACTTGACCTTGCCCATGCTCTGCTTGGAATAAATCAAGTCAGTGACTTTGACCACATCGAGGCCGCTTTCGAGCACCCAGTCCAAGCCAGTCAGACCGGCATCCAGAGCGCCGTGTTCGACGTAGCGCGCCATTTCCTGGGCGCGAATCAGCATGCATTCGATCTCGGGATCATCGGTGGCCGCAAAGTAAGAGCGAGCGTTGGTGTAGACACGCAGTCCGGCGCGGGTGAAGAGACTCAACGTCGCTTCCTGCAAACTTCCTTTGGGAATGCCCAGCCGCAGTTTCATTGGTCAGCCCTCTCGCGCGCCGACGCAGCGCCCAACGCGTTCCCCAGCGGAAGTTCCTCTGTAAAGCAGGAGCGCGTCCCGTTGTGGCAGACCTTGCCCTCGCCCAGCACTCGAACGCGGAGCAGCACTGTGTCCCGGTCACAGTCCGTCCAGGCAGCAACCACTTGCAGACGATTGCCCGAGCTTTCTCCCTTGGTCCACAGTTTCTGCCTCGTGCGGCTGTAGAAGGTTGCGAACCCGCTGCTCAGGGTGATCTCCAGCGCTTCCTTGTTCATAAAGCCCACCATCAGTAACTCCCCGTTATCCGCGTCCTGAATGACGGCGGGCGCCAGGCCTTGCAATTTGTCGAAATCGATCTTCATCGGATTCTCCCGATCTCCGCAACAGGTTTTCAGAACTCGCCGGAAAAAGCAAAAAGCCCGCTGCGTTTTCCGCGCCAGCGGGCTTTGGATTTCCTAGGATTGCCTAGCTATCCGAGTTCCCCCGCCGACACGCTCGTCGCATGGTGATGATGGTGATGGCGATGGGCCAGCGGAGTCATAACACAAATGATGGTAGGGCAGCTGGGATGCAGTTGTCAATTGTTGTGCGATCTTGTTCTGTAATCGTTTCTCTCGAATAGCCATCCGGCAAAATCCAATCCTCGCATTTATCGACAGCCGGAAAGTTGCTTAGTCGAGTTCGACCAGTCATCACCAGATGATTTTGAGCCCTTTATAGAGGCTGAATTTCTCATCAGAGGTCACTACGGGGATTTTCTCTGCCAAAGCTTGGGCGATGATTTGCCGATCGAAGGGGTCACTGTGGTGTAGGGGCAAGTTGAACAACTGGAATGCATGATCGGCCGTGAACGGAAGAATACGGATGTCCATGTCCGCAATCGCCTGCCTCGCGACCGAGGCTGAGATGCGCAACTTGCCCAAGGCGGACTTGATCGCGATCTCAGAAAGCGAAACCGCGCTCAACTCGAGAATGTTTCCCTTGTTCTCCAAAAGGGCGGTCGCGCGTGGGCTGAGCCTTTCCGGAGATTCCACGGCAAAAATCAGAATTGCGGTGTCCAGAAGCAGGCGCACTCAATCGCGCCCCGCCAGGAAGGCTTCCACTTCTTGGTCCGTCATGGGCTTCCACCAGTTGGGATCGACAACCTGTATCTTCCCCTTCAGCGAACCGAGCGTCCTCTTCTTACGGGTCGGCGTCTTCGTGCGCACGATATCCACCACGGGGATACCGCGACGGCAGATGGTTACCGGCTCGCCGTCCTCTGCCGCCTTAATCAATTTCGGAAGGTTGTTCTTTGCGTCCGCCACGGTGACTTTCATCGATTCATATGATAGCTATGTGGGATAGCCATGTCAACGGGATTTCGCGCAAACCGACTGGCCCCATGCAACTTTGCGCGCCCTCCCCTAAGAGGGGCCACTGATTTCTAAGCACATATGGTATCGCTAAAGCGATACCCTGACACGAATCCGAGTTTTTCAGCAAACTGCTCAGGTCGATTCCCCAAACATGGCGATGCGCCTCTCCCGTTCCCTTGCTATTCTGGAGATAGGGGCCGCCGGTGCGGCATCGCCGCCCCCAGCCAGACGCTGAGGGCCGCGAGTTACTGAACCCATGCAAACGGTGATCAATGTCTTCGCGCAGATCTTCGAGACCCTCTGGGCGCACAAGCTCCGTTCGTTCCTCACCATGTTCGGCATTGCCTGGGGGGTTGGTTCCCTGCTGCTGCTGGTCGGCCTGGGCGAAGGCTTCCGGTCCGGCAACCAGCGCAACCTTTCGGAATACGGCGAAAATATTATGATGCTTTTTCCTGGCCGTGCGCCCGCCGTTGCCGGAAGCATGAGCTCTGCCCGTGAGTACCGGCTCACGTATCAGGATTACCTCGACATCCGCAAAGAAGCTCCCCACATCAAGGCGATCACGCCCGTGCTCGCCACCAATGATGTGCATGCCGTCAGCGAGTTCGCCAGCGCCAGTGGACAACTCACTGGGGCCGAACCGCAGTACAGAGGAATCCGGTTCCTCCCGATGAAACAAGGACGCTGGCTCAACGAGCTCGACGAAAATCAGAAGCGCGACGTCGTCGTCCTGGGCGACGAAATGATGCGCAATCTTTTTCCCGGACGACCCGCCATTGGCTCGTTCATTCTGCTCAACGGCCATCGCTTCGAGGTCGTCGGCACCCTGAAGCGGGTCGGGCGCGGCGACGACAACTCCACCAATACCCGCTGTTACATTCCTTTTCAGGTCATGCGCAGCGATTTCCCGATCAAGGGCGAGGAGGCATACGACGCCATTTCGTTTCTGAACTATCAACCCCGAGTTGCCGACGAACATTTGCTGGCGCAGGATGAGGCTCGCCGGGTTGTCGCCCGCAACCACCACTTCGATTATCACGACGAAGACGCCTTTGAAGGCTGGGATACGGTCAAACAGGCGCAAATGATGGGCACCATTTTCGATGCGATGAACGAATTCCTCGGCACCGTCGGCCTGGTCACGCTCGCTCTTGGCGCGATCGGCGTGATCAACATCATGCTCATTGCGGTCAGTGAGCGCACTCGCGAAATCGGGTTGCGCAAGGCCCTGGGCGCCACCAACCGCAGCATTATGCTGCAATTTTTCGCCGAGGGCATTCTGCTCACTCTGGTCAGCGGGCTGATCGGCATGGGCCTGTCTGGCGGCTTCATGGCATTGCTCGGCAATTACAATGGTCCCGGAGGTTTCGATCCACCGCGGCTGGTTCCGAAAACTGCGATCTTGGCGATAGCCAGCCTTACTCTGGCGGGCGTCGCCGCCGGACTCTATCCCGCGCGCAAGGCCGCCAATTTGGAACCGGTCGAAGCCTTGAGGAAAGAATGAAAGAGATTTTGTAATTTGGTAATCGGGTAATTTTGTGATCTAGAAGAATGCCAAATGGATTTATCACGATGATGCGCGACCTGCTCCAGGAGTCCTACAACGCGATGCGCCATAACCGGCGCCGCACCGCACTCACCATGCTGGGGATGGCCTGGGGCATTGCTACCGTGGTCATGCTGCTTGCCTACGGCGACGGCTTCGGCCGCGCTTGCGCCAATATCTTCAAGAATTTTGGCACCAAACTCATGATCATCGTTCCCGGCCGCGCTTCCATGCAGGCGGGGGGCCAAAAGGCGGGCACGCAAACCCGCATCACGTTAGACGACGTTGACCTGCTCACCACCAACATCCCGCAAATCACACACATCACTCCCAGTTGCGGCAAGCAGGCGACCGTGCAGTACGACACTCGCTCTTTCACCATGGGGGTCAACGGCGAGTACCCCAACACTTTCGCCATCCGCGCACTGAGCCTCGAACAGGGGCGCTTTTACACCGCGGAGGACCAGATCCAGCGCGCCCGCGTTGCCGTCATCGGTTCCGAGACCAAAGAAAAACTTTTCTCGGGGCGCAACGCCGTGGGCGAGCACATCCGGCTGGATGGCATCAGCTATGAGGTCGTGGGCGTTCTCAGCCCCAAGATGCAGGCGGGCGACGACAATATCAATCGCATCGTCTATGTCCCCTTCACCAGCATGAGTGACCTCAAAGACATCCACTATCTCGACTCCATGTGGTTCACTTACGAAACCAACGACTATGAACGGATCGAGCAATCGGTGCGTTACATCATGGCCGCGCAGCACAAGTTCAATCCCGCCGACCGCCGTGCCATGTATGTTTTTAATCTTATGGAGCAGGTGCACCAGTTCGAGATCATCACTCTTGGCCTCAAGGTCCTGCTCGCCTTCATCGGAACGCTCACTCTGGGCATCGGCGGCGTCGGCCTGATGAACATCATGCTGGTCTCGGTCACGCAGCGCACCCGCGAAATCGGCGTGGAGAAAGCGCTGGGTGCGCGCCGCCGCCACATCTTCTTCCAGTTTCTGGCCGAGGCTCTCACCATTACCTTCATGGGCGGACTCTTCGGCATTATCCTTGCCTACGCCGTTGCCTTCTCCGTCGGCCGACTCACGCTCTACAGCGCCATGGCCAAACATGCCGAAGGCGGCGACATCCGGCTCATGATCAACCCCTTCACCCTGCTTGTCGCCGTCCTCATTCTCAGCGCCGTCGGACTGATCAGCGGCATGCTCCCCGCCATTCGCGCTTCCCGCCTCGACCCCATCGAAGCTCTCCGCTACGAATAGAATTACGAGGGGACGGCCGCCCCCTGCTGTCCGGGCGGGTGCAGCGCGCCAGGGTTTCACGTTGCGCTCAATGGTAGGCGCTTTGCCTCGGAGGACAGCCGGGGGCGGCTGTCCCTACAAAACCCTGAGAATTTACAGAAACATCTAAGTCGATGTAGGGTTATTCACTGTCGGAGGACAATGACACAATGAAAAAGCTGATTGGATTGCTCGTGCTATGTTTCGCGTTTTCTCTGTCAGCGCTGGCACAACGCGGCGGCCATGAAGGCGCCGGCCGGCCGGAGGTTGGTGGCGGCCACCAGAATATTCCGCGGCACGGCCCGCCAAGAGTAGCCGCTCCGCATCCGGCGGAGGAAAACCGCAAGTTCAACGATAAGCAAGGACATCCCGAAGCTCCCCATGTGCATTCCAACGGACAATGGGTGGGCCATGACACGGGCCGTGACGACGCTCATTACCATCTGGATCATCCGTGGGAGCATGGCCGCTTCACCGGAGGTTTCGGTCGCAGCCACGTGTGGCGCCTCGGAGGCGGTGGGCCCGGCCGCTTCTGGTTCGGCGGCTTCTTCTTCTCCGTAGCACCGTATGACGTTGGGTACTGCGACGGCTGGCTCTGGGATTCGGACGACATCGTCATCTATGACGATCCCGATCACATCGGCTGGTACCTCGCCTATAACGTCAGGCTCGGAACCTACGTCCACGTAACGTACCTGGGGAGGTGAACACGTAACAAAGCGGAGGGCCGGGCGGCGACGCCCCGCCCTCCACCGTTAAGAGTGCCTCCACTACTTCTTGTCTTCGGGTTTTGCGTTGTCTGGGGGTTTCGCTTTGTCGTCCTTCTTTTCGTCTTTATTCTTATCCACGATCGAGAGCAGTTCAACCTCGAAGATCAGGGTGGCGTTGGGCCCAATGTCGGCGCCCGCGCCGCGCTCGCCATAGGCAAGTCCGGAAGGAATGAAGAGTTGCCACTTCGAGCCCGTGGGCATCAGTTGCAGCGCTTCCGTCCACCCTTTGATGACCTGCCCCACTCCGAACGTCGCCGGTTGCCCGCGCTTGTAGGAGCTATCAAATTCCGTGCCGTTGATAAGAGTGCCGCGGTAGTTGCACACAACCGAGTCGCTTGCCGTCGGCTTCGGTCCAGTGCCGGCATTCAAAATCTTGTACTGCAGACCGTCCGGCAAAATGACGACGCCTTCTTTACTCCTGTTGGCGGCCAGAAAGGCTTCGCCTTCGGTCTTGTTCGTAGTTGCGAGCTGTTGCGTTTTTTCCTGCTGCTGTTTGCGAACTTCGTTCTGGACTTCAGTCAGGACGGCCTGCGCCTCTTCTTGGGTCAGGCGCGTCTTACCGCCGGCAATCGAGTCCTTCAACCCCTGGGACAGGAGATTCGCGTCCACCTCCACCCCCTGCTTCTTGAGGTTCGCGCCAAGACCTGTGCCGATGTTCATTCCCAGGGCATAGCTGAATTTCTGTTTTCGCGTCGTGAGTGCCGGAGCTGCCGCTGCCGTTCCCGGCTTCTTCGCCGGAGCCTTCGCCGTGCTGGCTGCTTTCGGAGTTGTGGCTGCGGGAGCCGCTGGAGTCGTTGCCGCCGGAGTGCTTGCTGCTGGAGTCTGCTGGCCATAGCCATCTCCGGCCAGCATCATCGCCGCGGCCAATAATAGCGCTGTAGTCAAAGATCTTTGCATGGGTTCTATTGTCCCATTGCTCCGCATTCTGCGCCAGACCAACGGATGTGCGCGCAGTGGCTCATCTTTCACGACCCTTACCACCAAAGGCACGAAGGCACACGAAGGTTGTTCGTTTCAACAGCAATCCTTCGTGGCTCTTCGCGTCCTTCGTGGTTGATTTTTGCGCGATTCGCGAGACTGAACCGCTACCGGTGTGCCGATTGCTCGTTGCTTGCTGCTCGCAGACCCGAGCCCATTTCGTTATAATGCGTCCCATGAAAACCACTCGCTTCCTCCCCATCGCCGTGCTCGTGATAGCCCTCGCCTCGGCCAGTTCAGCCAAGACCGCGGTCCAGCTCAAGGATGCTCAGGGTAACAGTGTGGGCACCGCGATTCTCTGGCAACACGGAGCGGGAATACGGATGAAGGTCAATCTCACGAATCTTCCTCCCGGCGAACATGCCATCCACTTTCATCAAAACGCGGCCTGCGATGCACCGGATTTCAAATCGGCAGGACCGCATTTCAATCCTGATGCCAAGAAGCACGGATTGCAGAACCCGGATGGTCACCACGCCGGCGATAATCCCAATTTCAAGGCGGGCGAGGATGGCAAAGCGCATTTCGAGTGGGACAACAAGGACGTAACGCTCGGCAGCGACAGCCATTCGCTGTTCAGCAACGGAGGCACAGCCCTCATCATCCACGCCAAGGCCGACGACCAGAAGACTGACCCCGCCGGCAACGCTGGAGACCGCATTGCTTGCGGCGTGGTTACGAAGTAGTTTCGAGCTACTGGTCCGGTATTGCTGGCTCTGGAGAGACGTGGGCTTGCCACGTCTCTCCGCCCTCCGAGTAAAGAAACTCCAGCGCCTCCGGGAACCGCGCCGCCCAAGCGGATTCGCTGTGGGTCGCGCCTTCCTCGATGCGGACCTTTAACCGCTGTTCGTCCAAACCGGCCGGCCGCAGAATGGATTCCAGATCGCGGACATCGCCGACGATCTTTGCGTCTTTCTCCGCATTTCCCGTTTCCCGCGTCCCCATGGCAAGGTAGGTGCGCTCGGGCCAACTGTTGAAGCGACGGCTTGCTTCCAGAATCTTCCGATTCGCCACGAATAACGACGGACTCTCGATCAACAATCTTCCGAACACTCCCGGTGCCGCCAGTTGCGTGTACAGTGTGATCAAGCCTCCCAGAGACGACCCGCCCAATCCTGTATTCTCCGGGCCCTTCAGCACGGAATAGCGATCTTCGATCAGGGGCATCACTTCCTGCCGCAGAAAATCCGGATAGCTCTTTCCCTTGGGGTTCAGGACTCTGGGCTCTCGCGACCGGTAGGGGATGTATTCGCAAGCCCGGGCCTTAGTGTTGTCAATGCCCACGATGATGAGCGGCGGAATTTTTCCCTCGGCGATCAAGCGCGCTGCGGTCTCGCCCACCTGCCAGTCCACTCCGGCAAAAGCGATCGCGGCATCGAACAGGTTCTGCCCGTCGTTCAAATACAGTACCGGATAGCGCGTCGCGCTCCAGCCGTCGTAATCCGGAGGCAGCCAAACCCGCAACAGCCGCTTGTTCCCGAAGATGCGGCTGCCGATTTCATGCAACAAGACATTACCGCTTGCGGCCGAAACGGCCGCCGGTACAGCGGTCTTCGTCTTCAGTTTGCGCGTCGTCGGAGGCATGGAGTAAACCGGTTCTTAGCGGGTATCTTTTCAGCGATAACACAAGTTTTCTCGATCTTGGACGCCCTTTTTCTCGCTGTGACTGGCTACTCGCTATCGCTCTTCCACCAGACCACGGCCGCCAAAATTGTCGTGGCCGCAATCAGCGCCAGCGAACTCAGACACAAGATGCACCACACTCCCAGCACGCGCGCTTCAACGTAAGTCAGATACAAAGCAAACGTCAGGCCGGCCGCAGCCGCGCCAAACAGCATGCCCGGAGTCTCGCGGCGCCCGCGATACACCGTCGCCAGGCCCGCCAGGGCAGCGTATCCGAGCATTCCAATCAATGCGACCGGAATCTTGAAGATCGACGAATAGGCGCTGCGGTTCACGATGTCGCAATCAAAGGCTTCTCCGATATCGCAGTAGGCGGTCTTGGAGGTCGCATAATGATGCTGCAGCGACACCGATGAGACCACAATTCCGCACACCGCCAGAATGGCGATCACGGCCAACAGGCGCTGTGCCAGGCGGCTCACGGCAGCGCACACCCCGTCCGGTCGCTCAATTCTTGCAGAGTGAAAAGGCGCTCGACTCGTTCGCCCGTGGGTGGAAACTGCCAGGTGGGATAATGCATGACCTTTTCGTCTTTGCAAACCTGCGACTGGCCATGCAACTCGCCTTTGATCCCGCACTCCACATACGGAGCGTACTCGAACGAAGCGCCAAACAGCTCTTTTTGCTCCACGCAATGCGGACACCACCACGCCCCGTACATCTTCACGCCGCGCTCACTCAGGCAGCGCGCGAACGCATCGTGCTTGTGCTGGGCGCGGTGCTCAAGATTGAAGGCCAAAGCAAGCGCCGCCGCCACGATGACGGCCGCAATAATCGCAATGCGCCGCGATTTCGGGCTGAGAGTCTTGCTTCCCAGTCTTTGCTTTTGCCGTTCTCTGCGCTCTCGCGACATCCGCTTTTTATATCATGAGAGCAGCGGCCGGGCGGCTCAGGTAGTGGCTTAGTATGCGAACCCTTACTATCGAGGGCACGAAGGCACACGAAGGAAGGCTCCAGGCAATGGCTGAATCTTCGGAAATCCAGGAAGCGTCACTGGGGCAGATTGCCCTGGTATTTTTGAAGCTGGGCACGATTGCGTTTGGCGGGCCGGCAGCGCATCTGGCGATGATGGAAGAAGAATTCGTGCGGCGGCGGAAGTGGATCACCCAGGCTGAATTTCTCGACCGGATGGCGACGGCGAATCTGATTCCGGGGCCAAGTTCCACCGAAGTCGCAATCTTCGTGGGGCAACTGAAGCGTGGCTGGCGCGGACTGATGGTCGCGGGCTGCTGCTTCATCGTTCCGGCGGCGGCGATTGTGACGGTGATTGCGTGGGGCTATGTGCGCTTTGGCTCGCTGCCGAAAGCCGAAGGCGTCCTGTACGCGATCAAGCCGGCGGTGGTCGCGATTATCATCCAAGCGCTGGGCAAGCTGGCGCGGACGGGAGTGCGAACGCCTCGGCTTGCGGTGATCGCCCTGCTGGCGGCTGGGTTGAGTCTTGCGGGAGTGAGTCCGATTCTGGTTTTGGTATTTGCCGGGTTGCTAGCCGCGGCTGCTCTGGCGATGAAGAACCGACTGCTGGGCGCGGGCGTCTTCGGATTTCCGAAGGCTGTTGCCGTGGCGATGGCTGCGGTGGCCGCGGGCGCGGCATTTCCGGTCGGGCTGACGCGGTTGTTCTGGTCGTTTCTGAAAATTGGGTCGGTAGTGTTCGGCAGCGGATATGTCCTGCTGGCATTTCTGCGGACCGAGTTTGTGGAGCGTCTGCACTGGCTGACCGACAAGCAGTTGCTGGACGCGGTCGCGGTGGGGCAATTTACGCCCGGTCCGCTATTTACCACCGCGACGTTTATTGGATACGTGGTAGCGGGCTGGATGGGCGCGGTTGTGGCGACGGTAGGAATCTTCCTGCCGGGGTTCGTGCTGGTGGCCGGGTTAGGGCCGTTGCTTCCGCGTCTGAGGAGATCGGCTGTGGCAGCGGCCGCGCTCGATGGAGTGGTCGCTGGCTCGCTCGCCTTGATGGCAGTGGTGACGTGGCAAGTGGGGAAGGCGTCGATTGTTGACCGGACAACGCTGATCGTGTTTGGAGTGAGCCTGATTGCACTGCTCCGCTTTCGTCTGAACTCAGCCTGGCTGATTGCGGGAGCGGCGGTTGTGGGGTGGGCCGTGCGGTAAAGGAAATTTTCAGAATAAACGACGGCAGAGATCCACAGAGCGGCATTTTTGTTGGAGTGTGACCATGAGCGAGACGCGGATTCGGACGGCGGAGCGCCGGGACCTGGGCCGGCTCACCGAAATCTACAACTATTACGTTCTCAATACTCCCGTGACATTCGATGTTGAACCGTACACGGTGGAGCGGCGGGAGGCTTGGTTGGCACAGTTTGACGCGGCGAGCCGGTATCGGCTGATCGTGGCCGAGGAAAATGGGGCAGTGCTGGGATACGCAGCGACCTCGCGATTTCGTCCGAAGGCCGCTTATGAGACGACGGTGGAGACATCGATCTATTGCGCGCCGGAAGCGGTGGGCAAAGGCATGGGAAAGCGTCTGTATGCGGAGTTGTTTGCCATGCTGCGCGGCGAGGATATTCATCGTTTTGTGGCCGGGTATGTGCTGCCGAATGCAGCCAGCGAGGCGCTGCATCGGCGATTCGGATTCAAGGCGGTCGGCGTTTTCAGCGAGAATGGGCGGAAGTTCGGCAAGTATTGGGACGTTTGCTGGGCCGAACGCTCGGGGTGAAAATCATTGCAGAACATGGGCTTACGGTTATTTACCCCCCCCCTTGCAAAGGAGCGGTTAAAATAGGTGATTCGGCCGAGCGTCCTGGGGCGCTGTAGGCCAAGAGAAAGGTGTATGGGAACGGTTGTCTCTGTTCAGAAGAAGAGTTGAGAGCGCAACCAAAATATTTGATTCGTGGAACCTGCGAGCAAATTCGAAGAACGGCGGACGGGGGAGTCGCCTGCCGCCGAGTCGATGGCCGGTGTGCCCTCGACCCTGAGCGATGCCCCGGCCGATGCTTCCGTCGTGGCTTCGCCGCCTCGCCGTCCGCGGCCTTCGTCGCCAGTCTATTGGCGCGTCGAGGGCAGCCTGCTCGAACTGACCACGGTTCGTCCAATCGCTTTTTTTACCTGGAACAGCCAGACTTTTATCGCGCGGGCGGCGCGCCGCAGCCTGGTGCTCTTGATGGCATTGCTGCGGCCATTTTTGTACGCCGCGAACCGCGTCGCCGCCACTCGGATCGTGCACGCGGTGCTGCGCGGGATTACGCGCGACCGCCTCGATCTGCTGGGCGAAGAAGAGTTCGATTACAAGCTGAAGCCCCTCCTCAAGGAAGAAGGAGTGCGGCACCTGAAGGCGTTGCAGGCGACCGGCGTGGACGTGGTGTTGGTGAGCCAGGGATTGGAACATGTGATGCGCCCGCTGGCGCGGCATCTGGGCGTGCGTTGGATCATTGCCAACCGCCTCGATTTCCGCGATGGCGTGGCGACGGGACGCCTGCTCAGTCCGGTGATCCGCCCGCGGGGACTGTTTGCCCGGATTCGGGAAGCGGGGCCGGACGGACAGCAGAGTCCGGCGCGTTGGGTGCGGGCACTGGGCTTGCGCGGCCCCAAGGCGCTGGCGTCGGCGATTGTGCCCACGGTGCGATTGGAGACGCCGCGGGTTCGTCCGATTGTCTATTTCGATGAAAAGCGTTATCGCGCGCCGTTTTCGGTGCGCAAGTCGCTCGGCGGAAAGCGCTTGATGCTGATCGGCGTCACCGGCTTTATCGGTAAGGTGTGGCTGGCGAATACGCTGATGGATCTACCCGAACTCGGGAAGCTCTATCTGCTGATCCGGCGGCAGAAATCGAGCCCGGCGCAGAAGCGCTTTGAAAAGATGATCGAAGGATCGCCCGTTTTCGATCCCGTATTTGAGAAATATGGCGACCGGCTGGGCGCGTTGCTGGCGGACAAAATCGAGGTGGTGGAGGGCGATGTCTCGCAGCCCGGCCTGGGGCTGGACTCTGAAACTGCCGCCCACCTGCGTGGAAATCTGGATCTGATCATCAACAGTTCGGGCCTGACGGATTTCAATCCCGATCTGCGGGACGCATTGGCAGTGAATGTGGATTCGACGTATCACCTGATCGAGTTCATCCGCGGCTCGGATCACGCGGCATTGCTGCATCTTTCCACGTGCTATGTAGCTGGACAGCGCGATGGACGGGTGAGTGAGCGGGTGCGTCCCAACTATACGCCGTCGCACTTGAAGGACTTCGATGCAGAGAAAGAGTGGCACCGCCTGCATGAACTGGTGAAGTCGGCGGATGCGCGCGTGGAAGGGCCCGAAGTTACCGAGGAACTTAAGAAGCAGGCGTTGGAGAAAGAACACGCGGCGAAGGGACTGAGCGGGCAGGCACTGGAAAATCAGGTCCGCAAGAACCGCGTGCGTTGGTTGAAGAATTACTTGACCGAAGAAGGTACCCGCCGCGCGCAGGAATTGGGCTGGCCCAATACTTACACTTTCACCAAGAGCCTGGCGGAATCCCTGATAGCGAAACACATCGCGAAAGATGGTGCGCGGCTGCCGATTGCGATTGTGCGTCCGGCGATTGTCGAGACTTCCGTGGCCAAGCCATTTCGTGGGTGGAATGAGGGCATCAACACTTCGGCGTCGTTGTCCTACCTGCTGGGGACGGCATTCCGGCAGCTGCCTTCGAACGAACGCAAGCGGCTCGACATTATTCCGGTGGATGCGGTTTGTGCCGGGATGACGCTGATTGCCGCGGCGCTGGTGGAGCGCCGGCATGATCCGCTGTACCAACTGGCAACCTCGGTGACCAATCCCTGCGATATGGGGCGCTCGATTGAATTGACGAGCCTTGGACACCGGCGTCATTATCGCGCACAGGAGGGTCTTGAGTACTGGCTGCGGCTGCGGATGGATGCGATTCCGGTTTCGAAAGAGCGCTACAACCGCATGTCGGCGCCGGCGCAGAAGATGATCATCCGGACGATTCAGCGGGTGATGTCTCCGCTGCCCTCGGCGATGACGAAGCCTCTGGCGAAGACCGAGCGCAACCTGGAACGCGTGGAGAAATTGGTAGAGCTGTTCGAGCCGTTTATTCTTCAGAACGAGCATGATTTTGTCGCCGACAATGTGGAAAAGTTGTCGCAGGCGCTGACGCCGGAGGAGAAAGAAATCTTCGGCTATGACACGGCGGGGCTGGACTGGTGGGAGTATTGGATCGACATTCATATTCCGGCATTGCGGCGCTGGACGTATCCACTGATTGAGGGGCGGCCTCTGGAAGCGCGCGAGCCGCGGGTGCTGCAAATGCCGCCGCGGACCACAGGAACGGCTCCAACTCGCGAGACTGACGACGCCATGAAGACGGGAACGAACGGAGCAACGTGGCAATTTTCCTGACCGGTGGGACCGGCTACATCGGCGCGCATGTCGCCGCCAATCTGCTTGACCAGCACGACGCAACCTTGAATTTGCTGGTGCGCGGCCGCGATCCACGTGACGCCGAACTGCGGCTTTGGCAGGCCTTGCAACTGCACCTGCCGTTCCCCAGGTTTTACGAATACCTTCAGGCGAAGATTCGAATTTTCCGCGGCGATCTTACCTCGCCACAATTCGGACTCGAAGCAGGCGACTATGACCGGCTCGTGCACACCACCGATTCCGTGATCCACTGTGCGGCCTCGCTGAATCGGAAGTCAGAAAAGAGTTGCTTGAATGTGAATCTCCGCGGCACGCTCGAAGTGCTGCAACTGGCGCGCCGGTCGCAGTACTATCACGGCCTGCGGCGGTTTTCGAACGTCAGCACGGTGGCGGTGGCGGGCAAGCGCAGCCACGAAGTTGTGGTTGAAGATCGATCGATTGAGTGGGAACGCTCAGACTACGATCCCTATGCCCGGACCAAAAAATTCTGTGAGCACATGGCGCGCGAGCTGCTACCGGATGTGCGGCTGACGATGTTCCGGCCGAGCATCGTTTTGGGAGACAGCCGGTATCCGCAGACCACGCAGTTCGACATGGTTCGTTCGTTCGTGTTTCTGGCAGGATTGCCGGTGCTGCCGTTTCGTCCGCATGACAAGATTGATATCGTGAATGTGGATTTCGTGGCGGATGCGATTTCCACGTTGCATATGAAGACCAATCCCGAACACGACACGTATCATCTTTCTTCGGGGAACTCTTCGCAGACGTTCCGGGAATTGACGCGGGCGCTGGCCGCGGAACAAAAAAAGCGCGGGCCGGTGTTTCTGCCGATTCTCGAAAGGCCGTTCGGCTCCATCGTCAACGCGCTGGCGAACCGCAAGGGACCAATAGGGCACGGAGCGGCTTTGATGAAGGTCTTCCTGCCGTACCTGACCTGGAATACGGTGTTCGACAACACGCGGGTCACGGCGGAAGTGGGCCGCCAGCCGGTGCCGTTTTCGCGATACAGCTTTCCGCTGCTCCGCTTCAGCCGCGAGCACAATTTTGCCTATCCCTATCAAGCCTGGCCGGAGAGTACCAAGGCGGGAGGATCGGCCGCATGATGGACTTCGTTCTGGAAGCTTGGGTCTCGAGCATCATCGAAGGCAAGAAAATTCAGTGGATGATGGGCAAGGGAGAACCGTGGCAGCCGGGCGAGAAACTAAAGCTGCTATTCGCAGGCTATAACGGGACGCGCAATACGGGATCGGATGTGCGGGTGGAAGAAATGCTGCGGCAGATTCGGCGGATTCTCGGGCCGCAGAACGTCGACCTCAGCATGATGACGTTTAATTTTGACCGGTCGCGCGGATACTTCGAAGGCACAACGCAAGTTCGGCTGCCGGATATTTTCCCTCCATTTTTGGCGAGTGAAGTGCCCAAACATCATGGTGTGGTGGCCTGCGAAGGTTCGATGTTTAAATCGAAATTCGCCAATGCGCTGGCCACGATGATGATCGGGTCGCTGGGCATTGCCGCGGCGGAGAACAAGTTGTCGATCGGCTACGGGGCTGAGGCGGGACACATGGATCCGCTGGTCGCGAAGATGTGCGGACGCTATTGCCGGAATTCGCTGGTGATCACGCGCAATGACGAGTCGCGGAAAATCCTGCGCGAACTGGGTGTGCCGACGGAATTGGGTACGGACACGGCTTGGACCTTTGAGCCGCTGGGCGCCGAGTATGGGCAGAAAGCGTTGCGCGATGTGGGTTGGGATGGGAAGACGCCGGTGCTGGTGGTGTGTCCGATTAATCCGTTTGAGTGGCCGGTTAAGGCCTCGGTGGCAAAGGCTGCGCTGCACAGCCTGACCGGCGCATACAAGCAGAGTCACTACCGCGGTCCTTATTTTCACAATGCGGGCCCCGAGGCGGACCGAGCCTACGAGCATTACTTGAGTTCGATTGCGAAGGCCGTGGCTGCGTTCCATCAGAAAAAGAATGTCTTTGTGATCATGGCGGCGACCGAGCGCATGGATTCCCGGCCTTGCCAGCGCATCTCGGAAAAGCTAGGCGGAGTCCCCATCCTGACCTCGGACCACTACAACATGTTCGAACTGGTCAGCATTCTGCGGGCGTGCCGCATGATGGTGTCATCCCGCTATCACGGGATTGTGACCTCGATGCCAGCGTTGGTGGCGTCGGCGGGCATCACTATGGACGAGCGCATACGCAACCTGATGAACGAGCGCGGGCATCAGGAATTGCTGATGAATGTGGACGATCCCGACCTAGAGGCGCGAACTTTGGCTGCGCTCGAAATTCTGGATCGCGAAGAAGAACGGATCGCCGACGGGATTGCGCGGACAGTGGTACGGAATTTGAAACTGATGGCGCGCATGGGTGTGTACTTCGAAGAAGAAGTGCAGCGGCGGTACCCAGAGTTTCCCACTCGGCGCGGTGAATGGAGCTGGGAGGATTATCTGCCGCCGATGAGCGACGGATTGAAGGAACTGGTGGCGGCGTACCCGCAATGAGACACTTTACATCCATCTTGCTGGCTTGCACCATCGCCCTCGTAATGCTTGTGGTTTCGTTGTCGTTGCCCTTCGAGCCGTTACGTGCCGCTGCGGTTCTCATCACTGCTGGGTCGATATGGTACGGATGGGTCAGGCTTCGAAAAAACCTGCAAACCCGGATCGGTCTTCTTTGTTTGCTGGGGGTGGGGATCTCGACACTGGCTCTCGCGTGTGCATGGTCTGGATTGAATGTTGTGCGCTTCTATCTGTACAACCCCGCCATGGAGGGAGCCGCGATCTATTCCACATGGTTTGAAATCGTCTGCTCGACGCAAGTGGTTGTTCAATGGTGTGGTGTAGCTCTTGCGCTCGTGTCTATGGTGGGTTTGGCCATCTTTCCTTTTTGGATGCGTTCCCATCACGCATCGTTGATGGGCAAGCATGATCTTCAGTAGGGGATTCGGTCATAACGGGTAGACATGCGAAAAGAGCGCCTTGTGGGCTGGGGTGGTGCGTTTTAGGGTGTAGGGGTCCTTCGACTCCGCTCAGGATGACAATTTTGTAAGAGCCGATAAATGTGAGCTGATGACTTTTCTCGAAAGCATTCTTACGAGCCTAGAGAGCAACGGTGGCACCGTCATCCTGGTAGAAATGCGCGATGGGCAAACCGTTCCGCTTACTTCGCAGCAGTTGCTGGCTCAGGTGCTGGTGGCGCGGGCCTATCTCCGCCGGTTGCGGCTGAAGAAGGGCGACCGCTGCGCGCTGCTGGCGCATAACTCGATGCAGTGGGTGGCAATGGATCTGGCCATCATGGCGGAGGGTTTGACGGTGGTGCCGCTATATGCGCGCCAAGCGCCGGCCGAATTGGTCGCGATGATGAAGGATTGCTGGCCAGCGGTGATCGCTTGCGGCGAACAGTCGCTGGCCGATGCGATCGCGCAGGCATGGCCGGAAGCGCCGCCGCATTTCTGCTTCGACAATGTCTTCACCCCGAGCCGCGAGCCGGTGGAGAATCCGGCGCTGACGGTTGCAGAAGAAGATGTCGTAACCATCATCTACACCTCGGGCACCTCCGGCGAGGCAAAAGGTGTGATGCTGACCGCGACCAACATCGGCCACATGCTGGGCTGCACTGCAGGACGGCTGGATCGGTTGATGCTGGGTCATCCTGAAAAGAAGCGTCCTGGCCAGGACGCGGTCTTTCACTACCTGCCGCTGTGCTTTGCCGGCTCATGGATCATGATGCTGACCTGCCTGCTGCGCGGCAGCAAGCTGGCGCTGAACACAGACCTGGGGAAGATCGCGGCGGAGATGCGGCAGGCTGCGCCGGACTATTTCCTGAATGTGCCCGCGCTTCTCGAACGCATGCGCAAAGCCGTCGACGAGCAACTGTGGAAGGCCGGCGGATTCCCGCTGAAGGTGTATACCAAGGCAAAGGGCGCCTGGGTGCGTCGGCAGGAAGGGAAACCGCGCGCCGGGGACGGGCTCTGGCTGGGGCTCGCGAATCGGCTCGTGTTTCCGACGATTCGCAAGAAGATGATCGGCGGCAATCTGCGCGCGCTGATTTGTGGCTCAGCCCCTCTCAGCGTGGAGACGCAGCTTTTTTTCATGATGCTGGGCATCCCCGTCTTGCAGGTCTACGGACTCACCGAGACGACGGCGATCTGCACCATGGATGATCCCGATGCGACGGTGGTTCTGGGCCGCGCGGGGCCCGCGATTTCTGGCGTCGAAATGAAGATCGCGGAGAACGCGGAGATCGTAGTGCGCGGGCCGAATATTTTTCCGGGATACTGGAATCGCCCGGTAGAGACGGCGAAGGTCTTGCGCGATGGCTGGTTTCACACCGGCGATCAGGGCGAAGTCGACGAAAACGGAAACTGGAAAATTGTCGGCCGCATCAAGAATCTGATTATCCTTGGGTCGGGCCATAACATTGCGCCGGAACCGATTGAGGATAAGATTCTGCACGAACTGCAGGGCGCGAGTCAGGTCGTGGTGGTAGGCAATGCCCGCGGATATCTGGCGGCGCTAGTTACCGGCAAAGTCAGTGCCGAGAAAGCGCAGGCCGCGCTGGATGTGGTGAATCCCGGCCTTCCGCATTACAAACAGGTGCGGACTTTTCATCTTGTGGAAGAGGCGTTCACCATCGAGAGCGGACTGCTCACGGCGAACGGCAAGTTGAAACGTGACTTGATTGCCGAGCGTTTCCGAGATGAAATCGACGCAATGTACGAGGTCTCAAACACCCAGGCCCCGAAGAATCACGCAGCATGGACAGCATGAACGAATTCAAAGGGCAGACCCTTTCGTGGCAGATTGTCAACGGAGCGATTGAACTTGCGCTGCACCGCGACCCTTGCAACGAAATTGGGTCCAGCACGCTGGAGGAGTTGGAGACTTTTGCGGCGGCCCTGCCCGAGTTGGCCTCTGAAGCGCAGGCGTTGATCGTATATTCCACGCAGAAGGCCGGGTTTTCGGCGGGCGCGGACTTGCGCGAGTTGTTTCAGCGCGGGCAGGAGATGGAAAAGGGCGCCGCCCTGCGCGGGGTGCGGGAGTTTTTGGAACGCATTCATGCCGTGATGAACACTCTCGATGCCGCGCCGCTGACCACGATCGCGGCGGTCCATGGCGTGACGTTTGGCGGCGGGTTCGAACTGGCTCTGGTTTGCGACATTATTATTGCCGACCGCATGGCGCGATTCTGTTTTCCGGAACTGCGGCTGGGACTGATCCCGGGATTCGGCGGGATCCCGCGCCTGAAGCGCGATCTGGGCAATGCCGTGGTGCGCGATCTGCTGCTCACCGGACGCAGTTTCAATGTGATGAAGGCGCAGCAGATCGGCCTGGTGAGCCAGATTGCCGCCGAAGGGGAAACATTACGGGTGGCCCGAGCTACGGCCAGCCAGGTGGGGAAATTCGACCGCCGGACCACGGCGGCAGCCAAAGCCTTTGTGAAGCCGATCCCGTACGAAGAGTTGAAGCAAGAGATTGATATCTTTTGTGACCTTTATTCACGCCCAGCCGTCGAAGCAGGGTTGCGAAAGTTTGTAGAAAATGAAGGAGTGCAGCCGTACTTACCTTGAATTTGTGATTGGTGATTTGTAATTTGTAATTCTTAAGGATGGACGCTCTATGTCAGCGCCTACTATCGATCAGACGCTCGATGAAATTTTGAACCTTGCGGCCTTGCATTTTAAGGTGCCGCGGGAAAAGCTCACGCCGGATGACGACTTTTTCAAGACGCTGGGCATCGACAGCCTGCAGGCGCTCGATTTGCTGACGCGGCTCGAACATCATTTCCACATCGAGTTGCCCGATTACGAACTGCAGGCTGTATCGGATTTCCGGACGCTGGCGCATCGGATTCAGGCGCGGCTGTAGAAACCACGTAAATTGTCGTCCCGAGCCAAGCGAGGGATCTGCAGGGCGCCGTAGAATGCAGATCCCTCGTTTTGCTGGGATGACAAGATTGTTGAGTTGAGAAACTTTGAATGCTCGATCTCCGCCAATATGCCGGCCTGGGTGCGGCGCTTAGGGATGCGCTGGAACGCTGGCCCAATGAAATCTGCCTGATCGAAGCCGATCGCGACCGCGAGAAGGTGCGGCTCACCTATTCGGATTTTAAAGAGATAGCCCGCCCACTTTGCCGCGCGCTTGAGGACGCAGATTTCAAGGCGGGCGACCGGGCCGCAATCATCATGACGAATCAGTCGAAGTGGCTGATTACCGCGTATTCGATTTTTTTCTGCGGCGGCGTCCTGGCCCCGCTGGATTACAAATTAACCGCGGCTGAGCATCTGCAACTTCTCGAGCATTCCAAGGCGCGGTTTCTGGTTGTTGAATACTACCTGTGGCGCGCGATCACGCAGTCACCCGAGTTCGCGAACCTGAGAGCGGAGATTGTGCTGGTGACCGAAGCGCCGCCGGGTGAAGACTTGCACGGAGCTTACCGCTGGGAGGAGTTCAAGAGGAAAGGCGAGCCGCTGTTTGTGGCGCGGCAGCGCGAAGACACGGCCTGCATCGTCTATTCGTCGGGGACGGGTGGGCGTCCCAAAGGATGTGTGCTCACACACGACAGTTATCTGGAGCAGTGCGCTTCGCTGACGACGTGGTATCCATTTTGGCCGGGCGTGCGCTATCTGAGCATCCTGCCCACCAATCACGCTATTGATTTCATGGTGGGATTTATCGGGCCGTTCGTCTGTGGTGCTTGCGTGGTGCATTTGCGGACGCTGCGTCCAGAGTTTGTACGCGACGCGTTTGTTCGCTATCGCATCACCTACGTCAGCCTGGTACCGATGGTGCTGAAGAATCTGGAACGCGGATTGCGCGCGAAGTTTAATGAACTAAGACCTGGCCAGCGCTGGATGCTGGACCAGTTGATCGGCCTGAACAAGATGATGACCCGAACGCGTCCCCGGGTGGAACTAAGCCGCCGTCTGCTGCCCCAGGTGCACAAGGCATTTGGGGGCGAACTGAGAGCGTTGATCGTTGGCGGAGCCTTCACCGATCCCTCGACGCTGCAGTTTTTCTACGACCTGGGAATTCCGGTTACGTGCGGCTACGGGCTGACGGAAGCTTGCACGGCGGTGACGCTCAACGATTTGAAACCGTTTCGCGCCGATACGGTGGGGAAGCCGCTCCCCGGTAGCGAAGTGCGCGTCCTGAATCCGGACACCGACGGAATCGGTGAAGTTGCGGTGCGGAGCCGCGCCGTGATGTCGCATTATCTCGATGACCCGGAGCAGACGGCGCAGACCATCGTCGAAGGCTGGCTGCTGACGGGCGATCAAGGACGTTTCGAGGAGCACGGGCACCTGCAGCTTTTTGGGCGCAAGAAAAACATGATCGTCACCGCGGGCGGAAAGAATATTTATCCCGAGGATATTGAGGCGGTGTTCGATGGTCTGCCAGTAAAAGAATACTGCGTGTTTGCGGCGAATTTCTTGTGGCCGCAGAAGACACTGGGCAACGAGATGCTGCTGCTGGTGGTGCGGCTGGAGCAGAACCAGGAATTCGACGAAGGCCTGCGCGACGAAATTGTGACGCGAAACCGCCGGTTGCCCGACTTCAAGCGCGTGGGCGGATATCTGTTGTGGGAAAGGGATTTTCCGCGGACAGCATCGATGAAAATCAAGCGCGCAGAATTGGCGGCGGAGATTGGAGCGGGCGCGGGGCGGGAATCGATCGCAGAGATTTAGGTCGAACATCCGCCACGGAGACACAGAGACACGGAGAAACTTCTGGTTTGAGGGGTTAGGGTATAGGCGTCCTGTCCAGGTTGTATCCGTTTCCCGACATCTAACTTGTGAACGAAACTTTTCTTGCCATTATCAATCCGGCGGCGGGCGGCGGGCGCTGCGGCGAGCGCGTAGGAGCCGCTCTTGACCGCCTGCGGGGGGCGGGAATTGCGCTCGACACGGCCCAGACGGCTGCGGCGGGCGAGGCCACTCGAATTGCGCGCGAGGCCTACCGCCACGGCTATCGGAAGTTTTTAGTGGTGGGCGGGGATGGGACGTCTTACGAGGTCGTCAACGGGCTGTTCCCGGAGAGCATGTCGCAGGCCCCGGGTATCGGGTCTAAGGGCCTCTCAGGTGAAGCGGACGATCTGACTCCTACGTTGGGATTTCTTCCGCTTGGCACTGGCAATTCATTTCTGCGCGACTTCTCAGGTGGAATTGCCAGCAACGACGGTTTGGAATATGCGATGCAGGCGATCGAAGTACGCCGCTCGCGGCCCTGTGACGTTTTGCGGCTGACGCATAAAGAGGGAGCAACCTACTACACGAATCTGCTGAGCATGGGGTTTGCGGCGGATGTGGCGGCACTGCGCCACCGCCGGTTTCAGGGCCTTGGGCAGTTTGGATACCTGCTGTCGATTTTTCTGTGTCTGGCGCGGTTTCAGCGTCGTCCGTTTCCAGTGCGGGTCGAGGACCGGCAGGCATTTGATTCACGGCCCTGTCTATTCCTCGCATTCAACAACAGCAAATTCACGGGCGGTAGCATGATGATCGCCCCCGACGCGGTCACCGACGATGGTTTGATCGAGTACGTACGGTGGGGGCCGATTAGTCGATTGGGGCTGATCCGGAATCTGGCAACGCTCTATGACGGCACTCATACGCGGCATCCGTTGGCCGAGCGCCAGGCAGTGCCTCGGGTGGAGTTTCAACTCGACGGCCCGGTGGACATCATGGTGGATGGTGAGGTGCTGACGCTGGAGTGCCGGACAATCGATGTGCTGCCGTCGGCGCTAAGAGTGGTCGTGTGAAGATTCATTCCTCCCCGTAGAGACGCGGCTTGCCGCGACTCTCGCTGCGGCCAAAAAGCTGGCAAATCATCGTCTCGCGCGATGCCAGCGGCGCACAGCCACGATCGCCCAGATGGCCTCGACCACGCCAAAGGGCCAGGCGCCTTGCAGAAAGCCATAGGCGGAGCCAAGCACGCAGGCCACGGCAAACGCCAGGATGAACCACGTGCTGCGACTCTCCAGCGCGTAGGTGACCAGCATCGCGGTCACCGCGAACAATCCGAAGAGCGTCAACATACTCACGCTACCAATCTTACAGACTCCAAACGTTTGCGGGAGACTGCGATACAATCTCTGCACCTTCGCCGTCGGATAACATTCGCAACTGAATATTTGTCACACAACTTTTTATCGAGGAGGAGCTATGAGCTTATCGAAACGGGCCATCGCGGAATTTTTCGGAACCTTCTGGCTCGTGTTTGGAGGATGCGGTAGCGCGGTGCTGGCAGCGGCATTTCCGCAACTGGGCATTGGATTTGCCGGCGTCGCGCTGGCCTTCGGGCTGACCGTGCTGACCATGGCGTTTGCCATTGGACACATTTCGGGATGTCATTTGAATCCCGCGGTTTCGGCGGGACTGGTGGTGGGGAAGCGCTTTCCGGCATCGGAATTACTGCCGTACGTGGTGGCGCAAGTGCTCGGCGGAATTGCGGGCGCGGGCACGCTCTACATAATTGCGAGCGGGAAGGAGGGCTTCGACCTGGCCGGCGGCTTTGCTTCGAATGGCTACGGGGCGCATTCCCCGGGCGGTTATCCGCTGCTGTCGTGCCTCGTGGCGGAAGTGGTGCTGACGTTCTTCTTTCTGATGATCATCATGGGATCGACGGACAAACGGGCGCCAGCGGGGTTTGCGCCCATCGCAATCGGGCTGGGACTGACGCTGATTCATCTGATTGGGATTCCGGTGACGAATCTTTCCGTCAACCCGGCGCGCAGCACCGGTCCCGCAGTTTTCGTGGGCGGATGGGCGCTCTCGCAATTGTGGCTGTTCTGGCTGGCCCCGATTGTGGGCGGCGCGCTGGCCGGCGGTCTCTACCGCACCGTATTCGGAGAGTGAGCAGTTAGCCCAAAGAGACGGGGCCTGCCCTCGGCTTGCCCCGTTTCGGAGGCGCGGCATGCGCCATCCCGATCGAGAATATTCCCACTCAGAGTTTGTTCAGCCCGTCGAGCGCGGCCACCTTATAAGCTTCCGCGAGCGTCGGATAGTTAAACACCGTGTCGCGGAAGTATTCGATCGTCGCTCCCATGGCCAGCACCACCTGCCCAATGTGCACAATCTCCGCCGCGCGATCGCCAATGATGTGTACGCCCAGCAATTTCAGCGTATCGGGATCGAACAGAATCTTCAGCAGCCCCTGATCGTCGCCCAACATCTGCCCCTTGGCTAGTTCCGAGTAGCGCGCCAGGCCGCTCTCGTACGGAGTCTTGCTGCGCGTCAGTTCCTCCTCGGTGGCGCCGACCATGGAAATTTCCGGGATCGTGTAAATGCCATACGGAATCAGATTCGGGATCATCCGGCTAGGCTTGCCGAACATGTGACAGCCCGCCAACCGGCCCTGCTCCATCGAAGTGCTGGCCAGCGCGGGAAACCCAATCACATCGCCTGCCGCGTAAATGTGCGGCACTGCTGTCTGAAAATGTTCGTTCACCGTCAGTTTGCCACGCCCGTCCGCCGACAGCCCCGCGGCATCGATCTTCAGCTTGTCGCTGTTGGCCTGCCGTCCGATCGTATAGAGGAGGGCCTGTCCGCGAACCTTCTTCCCGCTCTCCAGCGCCGCAAAAACCTTGTCCCGCTCCTCGTCAAAGCCCACCGAAACCACTCTCTCGCCAAGGCGAAAAACGGTTCCCAGTTGCCGCAACTGGAAACACAAACTCTCGATGATTTCGCGGTCCACAAAATCCAGCAGGGTTGGACGCTGGTCGAGCAGCGTCACTTTCACCCCCAGCGCCGCAAACATCGACGCATATTCGAGCCCGATAATCCCCGCTCCCACCACAATCAGCTCTCGCGGTATCTCCTCCAGGCAGTGCACCTGGTCCGAATCGAAGATGCGCCTGCCATCTACCGGAATCCCGTCGATGTGCGCCGGCCGCGTGCCGCAGGAGATCAGGATCTTCTCGCCGAGGACCTGTTGCACTCCATCTTCGGTTACGATCTCGATCGTGTGCGGATCGGCAAAGTGCGCGTCCCCTTCGAGCGCGGTCACATAGTTCCGCCGCAGTTGCGCCTTGATGACATCCACTTCGCGGGTCATCACCGCCATCGCCCGCAGCACCAGGTCCGACATCATGATCCGGTCTTTCACTACGTAGCCGCGTCCGTAGAAAGAACGTTGCCGCAAGCCGCTGAGATAGAGCACGGCCTCGCGCATCACCTTGCTCGGGATCGTCCCGGTATGAACGCAAACTCCTCCCATGGTCAGCCGCCGGTCGATGATGGCGACTTTCTTGCGCATCTTCGCCGCGCAAATCGCGCCCTTTTGTCCCGCCGGACCGCTTCCGATAACTACCAGATCGTATTCATTAGCCTGCATAAGTTTGTGCCGCAGCAAGAAACTAGCACCTTTCCAACTCGCCGCGAAAGATATCTTTGGTGCCGATTGCAAAATTAAGAGTCCTTTAACAAATGGCCACGCATCCCCCGGGAACCCTTAGAGGCGCGGAAATTTTCTCCTCCCTCCCCTGTCGCCCAGATCCACCGCTGGCGGGGGAAAAAAAAGTCGTCATTGCAGTGATCGGAGAACATACAACTTGGTTTATCCTCATAGTTTGTCGCGAGCACCCTGCAGCCCGGCTTGCGGCGCATTCCATGAGCCAATACCTGGAGCCCGACAACATGAGCGACGAACTGCACGAGTTGCACGAGCAGGCTGAACACGCCCGGGAACATCCCGATCTTGCCCCCATCACCCTCACCATGGCGGTGCTGGCCGTCCTGGTGGCGACGGTGTCGCTGCTTGGCCATCGCACCCACACCGAGGAAATCATTTTGCAGAACAAGGTCACCGACCAGTGGAGCTACTACCAGGCCAAGAATACCCGCCTCCACACCGATGAGTTGTTCGCCGATCTGGCTGGAGTGGTCGCCTCCAAGGACGCCGAGGGCGCCTCCAAGCTGCAGGAAAGAGTCCGCGCCGAATCCGAGAAGTACAAGGACGAGAAGAAGGAGCTCGAAGGCACGGCACACGAACTCGAAGCGGAATTCGGGCTCACGGGCCGCAAAGCCAACCGCTTCGATCTGGGCGAAGTCTTCCTGGAGATTGCCCTGGTGATCACATCGATCACGCTACTTTCAGGCCGGCGCATCTTCTGGCATTTCGGGCTGCTGCTCGCGGCCGGCGGCATTCTCGCTGCTGCCTCGGCGTGGATCGTGCACTAGGAGCCTCTCGCGAAACTATCCAGCACCCAAAACCAGCGCCTAAAGGCGTATTCATAACACGGCGCTTACGGTATGCCTGAAGGCATACCCTGCTACAAATCGGCCTGACACCACGGGCCGCTATGGCGAAGGTTTTGTCCCCGCTAGAAGCAGCTTTTCGCGGAGCCGCGCCAGGTTGTAGGTCGAGGTGGGGAAATCGTCGTCCGGCGTCTTGGCGACTCGCTGGTACAGTGAGAGCGCGACGGCGGGCAGGCCATAGTCCTCGGCAATGCGGCCGAAGCCGAACCAGATGGGCTCATTGGGCTCCTCAAAGCCCCCGGAATCCATGGCTCGCAAGAGAAGTTCGCGGGCTTCTTTAGTTTTGCCCATATCCGCGTAGAGACACGCCAGAGTATGGACCTCGGCGTAAGAGCTGTCGGATTTGTTGGCGATCGCCCGTTGCAGGAGCGCGACGTCTTCCTCGGTGACCTTGCCTACGAAAAGCGCATTCCATGTGTACTCGTTAAAGTCGTTCATGGTGGCGCGGTTGTTGTCGATCAGGGGACGAAGAATCGTCCGCACCTGGACGAAATCCGCCTTGCCCTCGGCGAGTTGGGCGGAGGAGCGCACCGCCGTCAGATCGTCGGGGATACGCTCAAACCGCGCCGCGATCGCTTTTTGGCCAGTGTCCCAGTTCTTAGTAAACACGCTGGCCGTGACTGCGAAGCGCAAGGCGGTGTCCGATGCCGGACTGGCTGCGATAAGACGAGACGATGCCTCGAACAACAGATTCCAGTCGCGCAGCTTGGTAGCGGCATGGGCCAGCAGCAAATCGAGCCGTAGAGAGTCGGGATCTTTGGCTCGCGGCTGGAACTGGGCCCGGGCGGATTTCAATTCGCCGAGATAGTCGGCGATGGCGGAGGAATGCGCGAGTAACGCGAGCGCCGCCAGCCGCATTTTTTGGGGATCGGCATCGTCCCCGCGCGTCCAAAAACGCGGGAAAACCGCGCCGCTCAACGGATCGTCGCCGGAGTTCAACGTTGCTTCCTCGCGCGCCCAATCCAGCCAGATCTTCGCACCCTTCAGATCTTGCGCGGCCAACCGGTGCAGCACCTCTACGCCGACCATGTCCACATCGTTGTCCAGGGCGACGAGCTTAAAGCCGGCAGGAGCGCGCGCGACCAGCATGGTCTGCGGTTTGTCTCCCATGCCGCGCGCACGGATGCGAAACCCCGATGATGCGTCGCCTTCGACCGTCATTTGCAGGTTCGACAGAATAATGTCGCGCGCCACTGGCAAAGCGATGCCCTCTCCGACGAGGGTCTTGCGAAGCAGACTTGCGCTTCTGCCGGTTTTCTCCGCCTCATCCTTCCGATCCGCGGGAAACGATTCCGTGAAGCGGAACATCTCCTCAGGTTTGGCGCGCGGATCGAGAAGGAATAAATAAAACTGCTGCACGACTCTTCTTGGATCGGTTTCGGGGAAAAGGACTTCCTCATACGGACGGACCGCGTGCATCAATTCAATGCGCCCGCGCAGTTGCGAGCTGTTCTCTTGCCCGGTGGCGGCGGCATTCAAAAGCTCGAGGGCGCGAGGATACATCCGCAAATGGATGAGCAGATTGCCCGCTGCCAGCAGAATGTTGCTGCGGTCGCTTTCGCCGGACTCCCGGCGCCGCGCCTCGGTCAGGGCAGATTCCGAACCGTCGCGAGCGGTAATTGCGGCCAGCGCTACGCCGTGGCGGGTTGCGCTCGACGGCAGAGAACCGCAAAGCTGGAGAACTTCATCCCATTTATGCGCGTAGAACAAGACATAGAGTAAATTGTCGTCGTAGCTCTCGCCCTTCTCCTTGTTGACCTCCTTCAAGGCACGGTACTCGGCGGCGGCCTCATCGAGCTTGGCTTCCGCGGAGTAGCGCTCACCCACAGCATCGTGCTCCAACAGAATCGCGAGGTCGGCGTAGTTGGTCCATTCTTTCGGATCGAGATCGATGGCTTTTCGATAGGCCGCGACGGCCGCGCTGAAATCGAACCCTTTGCCAAAGCGACGGCCGATCGCGTCATGCTCCAGGATCCAGCCTAGCGAACTCCAGGCGAGCGCGTTCTTCGGGTCGAGTTCCGTGGCACGCCGGGTCTCTTTGCGGGCTTCCTCGCCGAAACCGGCGTCCAGCAGGGCGCGGGAGATCTGAATGTGGTGCAGCCCCTCGTCGGGGTGAAGTTTAACCAGATCGGCATAGGCTGCGAGGGATTCACGGGCCTTGCCTTGAGCGAGCAGCGCCGCGCCTTTTTGGGGAAACGCGATGAGCACGGCGTTGGCATTGACCAGGGTGTGCACAGCTTGCCGCAGCGCCTTCAGTTCATCCGGAGTGTAACGAGACTTAACCGAGTCGAAGCGCCAGACGGCCGTCACCGCGCCACTGGTTTCGAGTTGGTAGTGTTGCGTAAGCTTGGCCGGACCGAGGGGCCGATCCTCATCCTTGGGGAGCACGGGGGCGCCAAAGCCCGGAGGCGGCACGATCGTATACCGCCATTCCGTAGCGAATGGCTGCACCTCAAGATCATTCTTGCGGGGCTTCCAGCCGGGATTGTCGGGTTTGTCGGTTCCGTCGTCGGACAACACGAAGTCGGGATAGCCCCACAAGAGACCATCCGTGCGAATGGCGACCACGGCGTTGGTCAGATCGGACAATCCGCGTTTTCCTTTTGCAACTTCGAGCTTCAATTCAAAGGGCTTGGTCAGATCGGACCCCGAGGTGTGTTCTTCATTGGTAAGAGCGTCGGCGAGGAGGTTGTTCTTGACATAGCGTTCCAAGCCTTCCCGTGTCTCTTTGTTCTCCGCCAGTCCATAGCGGTACCGCAGAACTGCGGATTCCTCGCCGGTAGAATGAAAGACCTCGACGACATGCGCCGGGCCGTATTCGGCCAGGGTGAAATCGCGGCTAATGTTCTGTGCGTTTTCTGACGGAGTGTTGATCGGCGTCTGCACCAGTTGTTTGCTCTCGGGGGCAACCAACAGCGCGAATCTTCCTTGATCGCTCCAGGGCAAGTCGCCGGGCTCGAAATACTCGGCGGTAGCGTCGATCCAGGTGCCAGGTCCCCCGGGGATGTAAACGATGGCGTGGTCGAAGATGCCGATTCCGGCCAGTTCGGGACTAACATCGGTGTCGCCGCGGGTTTCGAGCAACGCCAACTGGGCTGGAATGCCCGCGGCCTGGAGCGCGGAAACGAGCACAATCGCCTTGTCCTTGCAATCACCGTAGCCGCTCTTCAGCGTGTCGCCCGAGGGATGGGGAATCAGTGCAGAGGAACCGAACTCGAGCCCGGTGTAGCGGACTTTCTGGTGCAGATTGGTCACCAGACGCCGCAGGAGATCCGGACGTTTCAACCCAGCCGTACCCTCCAGCAACGAGCCGACGTCTCCGGGACGGATTGCGCTTTCGATGTCCTTGTAATAGCCCTGGGCAACCGCGTTCCAGGATCTCCCCGTGGAATAGTCAATACTCGGCCAATTCTCGACGTCCGAGGGCAGGTCTCTCTCTTGATTTTCGAGGGCGTCGGTTGCTCCCAGCTCAAACCGCAAGGTGACGATGCCGCTATTTTCGCTGCGCGTCACTTTGAAGTCAGGCGCTTTGCGAAGTTTGTATTGCATGGGAACGGAGGCTGGCGCCAGGATCTCAACCACTTCATGCAACAAGGGATCGGAGTAACCTACATAAGAACGCCGCATGATCCCGTAGTTATTCATGGGCGCGGTATCTTCCCAGACTGTTTCCTTTTCCACGATCGAGCCAATGCCGACGGCGGGCAAGGGACCTGAGTAAGAGCGTTGATCCTCGTAGATTTCGGGACGCTGATCGTGTTGGGGAGATTCAGTCAGGACCTTGGGATCGAGGATGGCTACAGTTCCATCGGGCGCGATGACGCGGGCGCGAATCTGGGGTCTTTTCTGCCGCCATGGGGACCAGGTTGCTTTGGCCGTGTCCCAATTGCCCAAAGCTTCCTTGGTTTCAATACGGTAGACGATGCGCACGGTCGAGGTTGTCCGCTCCTCGGAATCGAAAACCACGTGCCGTTCTTCTGTCAGCACGGTTACATTGGCGAATTTCTGCGCCTTGATGGCTGCGGCCGCCGCCGCGATATCCTTGGGTGCAGCAGAGAATGCCGGGGCCTCCCACGGGGGCGAAGTGTTTTCGCCATGCAGGGTTGCGGCGAGAATCAGCAGATAGAGTGCCGACAGAAAGATTCGACAAAATGACGAATGGATCATGGGGTTGGTGTTTCCCGGCCAGTTCGAATGTATCGGGAATTACGCCACAGGGCAAACTCAGTCTTACTGTCCCGCCAACTGGCGGTCCCCATCACCACTGAAATGTTTGGTGTTTCTGTGACGATTATTCGTCGGCCCAGACCGCTCTCCGTCAGCACCACCCGGCGCAGAGCAATGCCGACCACTTTCTCGACATCTAACCCACTGTATCTACAAGTTCATTGCTTCTAACCTGCCCCGCACCGGTTCGGCCTATCGCGTGCATTGTCGGTGGAATCTCTCTGGCCAAGGTTGTACCGAAGAGAAGATTGGAATCCAGCCTATGCTGCACAAATGCGCGAACCCCGCGTGCACAGTTCCTTTCCGTTCGCTGCGCGAAGGCAAGCTGTTCCTGGCGGAAACGTTTCCTTCCGAACTTGGCGCCGCTTTCGATGGCAACCGGCGGAAGGTGCGGCGGCGGGAGCACTTCTGGCTGTGCGACGCCTGCTCGTCTCACTTTACGTTGCGTTTCGACACCACCCTCGGGATGCTTACCGTCCCGCTTAACGGGCGAATGGGTCCACGATTCCTGACGCGCGCGACTGGCAGTGCCTGCTGATGTTCAAAAGGGGGCGTCAGTGAAATACCCAACCATGGACTTTCCCACGATGAGTTACGCCATCACCAAGCGCTCGCCGTGCTCGGTTTGCGGCCTCGACACTTTTCGCCACACGGGATGGTTCCTGGTGATCGAGAACCGCTGGCTGGATCGCCTGAAGATCCTCTCCTGGCATTCGTCTTTGGCATCGCAGAAGGACATGAAGAGCGTGTGCTGCCGGCAACATCTCAAGACGCTGATCGCGCACTGGTTGACCCAGGCCAGCCTGCGCCTGCCGCCGTCACGCTATCCTCCGCTGCCCATTAGCAGCGACCCGAACCTGGCCGACTTCGATCTCGGTCCGCACGCGGTGGGGCGGCTGGTCGGCGAATTGGCGGTGCATCGTGAGTCGTTTTCCCGGGTCTGGTCGGGTTCCGCCGCCAACCTCGAATCCATTCTCGACGCCTTGATCACGATCGGAGCTGAAAACCAGCCGCACGCAATGGAATTTCACATCTCCAACCAACCCGAGTCCCCGCACGGACTGTCACTGCAATAAGGCGCCGGCGGAATCTAGCTCTGCCGGCGCTCCCTCCAAACATGCCAATCTTTCTCCATGGCGCCGGCCATGGCCTGTGCCGCTCCTAGCAGCCAGTTGCCTTTTCGCCCGCGCAAGTCTTTCAAGATCGCCCGCCGCTTTTCTACCGTTCCCAGATGTATATTCGCCGTCTCTCTCCCCATCGCCTCCAGCAGGCGGCATTCTTCCCGGCCGGTTCCGAGCGCCTCCAGTTCGATGCGCGAACAATGCGGCGACAGCCGCCGCACCAGCCAGTGCCCACGCAACTGAACATACGGATCGGGGCAGCGTACCGCCCGGCGCAGGATCACCGCATACAGAATCTCCGCCGGCAGCTTTGGGTTCAGCCACTGCATTGCCGATGGCGTCAGCGCCTTTGCTTCCCGGGCAACGCGTCCGCCCTTATATTCCGCAATCGCCACCAACCGCAGATGCCCCAGGCTTCCGAGGCCCGCCCGGCGTGGCGCCAGGCGGTAGGGGAGGCCGCGCTCCGGCAACAAATGTTCAATCGCCTCGCGGGCGCTCTCGGGGATCTCTCCCTTTAGCGTTGGGAGCGCGTCCATTTTTTGCCAAAACACGACCGGATCGCGCAGTTTGCTCTCCGCGATCGCCCGCAACCACCCGTGGCTCTCGCCCAACACAAAGGGACGCCCTCCCGTCTCCATGGCACGTTCGTAGCCCTCCAGAATCGCGGCCGCTGCCTCCTTCGGCTTCATGGTCAGATGTTCGGCCCGTGTCGCCAACAACGCACTCGTCGCCAGCCGCACCAGATCCATGGTGTAGGGATACAAACATGCTTCATCAAAATCGTTCACTCCCCAGATCAGACGCCCGTCAGTGTCTCGCCAGGTGCCGAAGTTCTCGACGTGCAGATCGCCGACCGACAGAATATGCGGCACCCGATCCAGGTTTGAACACTGCTCCGGCCATAGTTGCAACCAGCGGTAGAAAGTTGCGCGGAAAAACGGAAAAAGGGCCGCGGCCATCTGCTCGTGCTTGAACCGCAGGTCGGGCTCGACGATGCGGATGTGCAGGCGTAGCCAGTCTTCAAACTTCTTGGTGGCTTTAATGATGTTCATGGGCGTTTGGCAACCATCAGATCAGCAACAATAAGAAGATAGGCTGGGGCTGTCAAGGAAGATAGGAGCGGGGGTCGCGGGTCAGTTTGGCGAAGGCCTTTAACCACGGAGGACACGAAGGTACACGAAGGAGAGTCGGAGATCAAAAGACTTCGTGATCTTTTTGTGGCCTTCGCGGTTCATGCTTTGTGCGGACGGTATCGCTACGGTCGCTGCCTCGTGCTAATCTTCGGTGAAGGTGTCTGCAAAGCTCGCGCAAATTTTCTACGAGGCCTATCGCGAACTGCGACCTCACACACCCGCACCGCCGATGCACGTACGGTTTTATTCTTTTGTCTCCATTAACAACACGATCCGCCTGCGCCAGGGAGAACTCTACATCCGGCTCTCAGACCTGCTGGAAGGCGCTCCCGAACCGGTGCTGCACTCGATCGCCCACATCCTGCTGGCCAAGCTTTATCGCAAACCGGTCGATCGCACGCAGAGCGCTCGTTACCGCCGCTATGTCGCTGGCCATGATGTTGCCGCCAAGGCCAGGCTGGTCCGCCAGATGCGCGGACGCAAGCACATCCACTCCGCCCGCGGCCACCATTACCATCTGGAGGAAATCTTCGACGACCTCAACCGCCGCTTCTTCCACGGACTCATGGGACGTCCGCAACTTACCTGGAGCCGGAACCACGCCCGCCGCAGCCTCGGCCACTACGATCCCGCGCATAACGCCATCGTCATCAGCCGCGTTTTCGACCACCCGCGCGTGCCGCGCTATGCCGTCGAATACATCCTGTTTCACGAGATGCTGCACCTGAAGCACCCGGTTCGACTTCGGGGGAGCCGGAGATGCGTGCATTCGCGGGAGTTTCTGGCGGAGGAAAAGTCGTTCCCGGAACTAGAGCAGGCGCGTAAGTTTCTGCGGGTGATTTGAGTTCTCAGCTCGCAGCTTTCAGTTCTCAGCAGAGCAAAATCGACACAATGCCGCGTGACAAGTGTCACACGGAACCCCTCGGACACGTCACACAGTAGTCGCGGAGGAACTTCTTGGGCTCTTCCCGAAAGCTGAGAGCTTTCTTTATGAGAGCTACTTTTTCTTTCTCCGTTTAGTTGTGAATGGTGTGGAGGAGAGCGCCCGCCGTGCTGTAGACGACGATCTGCTGCCCGAAAAAATCGGAGAAGTAGACGCGCTTTTTAACGTTGTCCACCGCGATTCCGAACGCCTGCGAAAAGGGTAAGGTTACAAACGTGGTAGACGTGGCGTTGGGATGAATGATAAACGCGGTGCTGCCAGTGGTGCCGTAGATATTGCCGCTGTTATCAGGGGCTAGCACATCGGCCCCAAAACCGAAGGAGCCGCCGTTCAGGGGATTTCCCAGCAACGTCGCGCTTGCCGACTCCAGGAAAACGTTGGACCCATTGCCGTATACAAACGCTCCCGCACCCACGGTGAAAGCATTACCCATGTTACCGGGATTGATTGTCTGCACCAGGTTCGAGGGAGGGGCATATACGGCTGTCGGACTGAAGATCAGCAGGGGACCGTTAGGATCCAGAACCCAGAGGTTGTCGATGCCGTCGATGGCGATGGCCTGCGGTTCAACTACACCGTTGGTGATGGTGTTGCCCGTGTCCTGCACGCCGTTGGTGTACTCCGTAACGGTACTGCCGACCTCGTTGGCGGCCCACAGATTGCCGTACGGGTCGAAAGCCAAGCCAGTGGGATGATTGAGACCGCTGGTGATCGTCTTACTGGTTTGTTGCACATACGAAGAGTTGTAGATGAGGATCTGGGCTGCGGCATAGTTGGCGACGTAAAGATTGCCTGAGGCATCGACCGCGAGCCCATACGGGTCGCTCAGTGGCTTGTTTTTGGCGAAGCTGGCCGATGTCAGAACGGCCAGGCACAGGGTCAGCACAAACAGCGACGAAAACAGGCGCGTGATTTTCATCCGGAATCTCCTTCTTTGGGCCGAGCCAAAGAACCGAAGGAGTGTATATCAGTTCCGGCCGTTTTCGATACTGGAAACAACAGTTTTCACAGGCTGTTCATGAAGGGGTACCCTGACGGTCTGAGGTCCGCACCAGCACAGTCGAAGATGCACACCTGCGCAAACTTTTGCGACCCCCCTGGCTGCTCCAACCCGAGTGTGACTCAGCCGTCGGATGGCGGAACGGAGGGCGAGGCTGCGGAGGGGTCGCACCGGTCAATGTTAGAGCAAAGCGTATCGTTCCGTTAGAAAAGCCCAACCGCAGATACCGCCGATTGGATCAGGACGTAGCATTCGCCACCGCGAGGGTGGATGGACGAACTTCCCGTTCGATGGTGCGTGAGAGCTTGTCTTGCGCCACCTCGAGATCGTAAGCGGACTGAAGATTCAGCCAAAAGCCCGGGCTGGTATTGAAGTATCGAGCCAGCCGCAAAGCCGTATCGGGAGTAATGCTGCGGCGTTCGTGGACGATCTCGGCAACGCGCGTCACCGGGACACGCAGGTCGAGCGCCAGCCGATTCATGCTCAGGCCGAGCGGCTCCATGAAATCGGCGCGCAGAATCTCGCCGGGATGGATGGGAGAAAGAAGTTTTTCGCGCTTGGCTTTTTCACGCATAGCCATGGATGCCTTTTTAGTCCTTATGCTTCAGTGATAGTCGACGATCTCAATTTCGTAAGCATTGCCCTCGCGCCAAACGAAGCACAGACGCCACTGTTCGTTAATTCGGATACTATGCTGCCCCTTGCGCTCGCCGCGCAAAGCTTCCAGGCGGTTCCCCGGCGGTGCTGCCAAATCGCGCAATTCCGTGGCGCTATCCAATTGCCGGAGCTTGCGTCTTGCGATGCGCTCGATAGCCTGAAAGCGGCGGCTCGGCTGCCGGCGGTGAAGTCGCCCGGTTTCCGCGCAGCGGAACGACTTGATCACGGACCTGATTGTATACTGTGTGGCGTTTAACGTCCAACGGAAAACTATCCGCCGCTGGCTCAAAGAGCCCGCCCAAGCGGAGCTTGGGGGGGCACCTTCAGGCGTGGAAGGGTAGTGCCACCCGTCCCACTCAGACGTTTCCGAACGATGAGCTTTATGGCCTTACCTCGCAGATGCGGCGCGCGGCCGTGTCGGTCGCCAGCAACATCCGCCGAGGGTAAGGGACGCTACTACCGCAAGGAATTTGCGCAGTTCCTGTATCGGGCTTGGGGCTCGCTGCTCGAACTAGAAACGCAATTGTTCATAGCACAAGAACCCCACTGTCCCGCAGGATGGAAGAAACGAACGAAAGATCCAGGCCGAATCCTGAATGGTCTAACAAAGAGCGTTTGGGAGGGGATCAGCACCAGTGGCTGAGAGCTTTTTCCCATTCAATGCCCCCTTTCCCCATGTGATGCAAATCACAGCCATCCGTGACTGTCCGCGTTGACCGGCCCTCACCCGAAACCGTATCCTGTTGATATTGAAATTGAATTTCATTTTCAATTAGGAAACGGACCCTAATACGATGCTTCAGGCATTCATCATCACGCTGCGCGAAGGCGTCGAAGCCGCCCTCATCGTCGGGATCACGCTCGCCTATCTGGCCAAGATCGGCCGCAATGACCTGCGCAAGTCTGTCTACGCCGCGCTGGCTGCGGCTTTTGCCGGATCGATCGGGATCGCGGTCGTGCTCTCGCGCCTCAATTGGAACCAGGATATTTTCGAAGGCTGGGTCATGTTGGTGGCAGCCGTGTTCGTCGTCACCATGATCGTCTTCATGATGAAGACTGGCCGCAAGCTCAAGGGCGAGATCGAAGGCAAAGTCGGATTGTTCGCCCGCGGCGACGCCTGGATCGGTCTCTTCCTCTTTGTTTTTCTCATGGTGCTGCGCGAGGGCGTCGAAACCGTTCTAATCCTTTCGGCAGTGACGCTGAACTCCAGCGAACTGATGAGTTTCATCGGCACCGTCCTGGGCGTCGTGGTCGCCATAGTGTTCGGCGTGATGTTCGTCAAGGGCAGCGTCAAGATCAACCTGCAGAAATTCTTCAAGGTCACGACGGCGATTCTCTTTTTGGTGGCCACGCAACTAGTCATCGCCGGCCTCCACGAGCTTTCGGAGAACGGTGTCCTTCCCTCTTCCCGCCAGGAGATGGCCATTATCGGGCCCATCGTCCGCAACGATCTCTTCTTTTTCATCACTATATTTGCGCTGGCCGCCCTGATGGTGTTGTTTGAAATGAAGAGCCGCCAGCCGGTGGCGCTGCCGGAAGCCGCTGCCGCCCGCCGCAAGGCGCTCTGGACCGCCCGCCGCGAGCGCCTCTGGATGGCTTCGGTTTATGTCTTCTCTTTCATATTCATCGTGATGGTCACGGCCAGCTTCATTTACGAGAAGAGCGCCAGCGCACTCTCACCCGCCGCGGAAGTCACGTTCGTCGACGGCAAGGTCTCGATCCCGCTGAAACAGATTTACGACGGCGAACTGCATCGCTTCGAGGCAAGAGAGGGCGGCGTCGAAGTGCGCTTTTGGCTGTACCAGAAGCCTGATGGAAAGATTGCGACCCTCTTCGACGCCTGCGAAATCTGCGGCCCGATCGGCTTCTATAAAGGAGCGCAGGGCGTGATTTGCAAGAACTGCGCCGCGCCCATCAACCCGCAGTCGGTTGGGATGGCCGGCGGCTGCAATCCGATCCCGCTGAAGGCGCAGGTGACCGACGACGCGGTCATCGTCTCCGAAGCTGACATTGCCGCGGGCAGACACTACTTCGAGCAAAAATAATGTTTCCCCGCCTCGTCTACGAATCGTTTCGCCGCCAGGGGCGCCGCAAGCTTCTGGCGGGGGTTGCGATCACGCTGGGCGTGGCGGTCGCCACGGCGATGATTGCCGTCGCCACCGATATCGGCGACAAGATTAACCGCGAGTTGCGGAGCTATGGCGCGAACCTTGTGGTCACGCCGCAGGAAGATACGCTGGACGTAGAAGTCGGCGGGGTCAACCTTAAGCCTCCGAGCGACGGCGCGTTTCTCATCGAAGCGGACCTGCCAAAGATTCGCGGGACTTTCTGGCACAACAACATCGTTGGCTTTTCGCCGATGCTGCCGGTTACCGTAAAACTCGACGCGAGAGAAGTCACGCTAGTCGGCACTTACTTCAATAAGCCGCTCCGTTTCGGAAAAGAAGACTTCGGCACCGGTGTGCGGATCACGCATCCCTGGTGGAGAGTTTCGTGCGGGGATGGAAAAGAATCTCCGAATTGTGCCTGGCCCGCGGACGACTCTCAGAATGTGCTGATCGGGGAACGCCTGGCAGCGAGACTCAACCAGAAACCGGGCCATACGATCGCAGTCTCGGGGCACCCGCTTACCATTTCGGCCATCCTCTCGACCGGTGGGGATGAAGACGACCAGATCGTCGCGCCGCTTGCCCTCGCGCAGCAAATTCTGGGCAAACCCGGCGCGGTGCGCCGCGTCTACGTCAGCGCTCTGACCAAGCCGCAGGATGCGCTCTCCGTCCGAGATCCGAAGACGATGACTCCCGAGGTTTACGACCGCTGGTACTGCTCTCCGTACGTGCAGTCGATTGCTTACCAGTTGCAAGAGGTCATTCCGCATTCGCACGCGGAGCAGATTCGGCAGGTTGCGCAAAATGAGGGCACAGTGCTTTCGCGCATCAAGGGACTGATGCTGCTGATTACATTCGCGGCGCTTTTCGCATCCGCGCTTGCCGTTTCCGCGGCCATGGCCACGGCCATCTATGAGCGTCGTGTCGAAGTCGGTCTGATGAAAGCTCTTGGCGCAGGAAATCTTGTGGTCTCGGCCATCTTTTTTGCGGAGGCTCTGCTGCTAGCGCTCGCCGGCGGACTTGCTGGCTTCTCCGCTGGAGCTTTGCTCGCTCGCCAGATCGGCCGGTCGATTTTTAACTCGCAGATTTCCATCGAACCCGTTCTGTTCCCTATCATCATCGCCCTCGCCGTTTTCGTGACCTTCGCCGGAAGCGCCGCTGCGATTCGGCGCGCAGAAGCATGCGTCCGAACATCGAGATGTGCGGCCCGTGTGCGCGGCGATCCGCGACCTGTTCCGGAGTGTTGAGCGCGTTCATTGTGCTC
>Ga0075030_100000137_pt1 | contig 55641 bp, 39 predicted proteins | sample LitLauG_LLR_2012_FD_71393 | JGI IMG/M metagenome (GOLD analysis project Ga0075030, IMG submission 71393) | Freshwater sediment microbial communities from Pennsylvania, USA - Little Laurel Run_MetaG_LLR_2012 | ecosystem: Environmental > Aquatic > Freshwater > Creek > Sediment | place: USA... | reverse complement strand
AGTTTGGTAGCAAAACCCCGAAAACGAGGGAGAAAGACAGAGCCGAGGGAAGACGAAGACTGACCGCTCTGTCTTTGGTTTTGTGGGACGTACAGGCCGAAGAGTTTTGGTTGCGGGGGAAGGATTTGAACCTTCGACCTTTGGGTTATGAGCCCAAAACTTACGTTGCCCTCAGTTCCCCTCCATTGCCCTGGATTCCCCAAAACGAGTGATTTCATTGCCCTGGATTGCCCTCAGTTTGGTAACAGAATTGGTGACAATTGCCCTGCATTGCCCTCCGTTGCCCGGCCCATTGGTGACAGAATTGGTGACGCTGTGCACAGCCGGAGGGAACCGACGCAAACGCTGGCTAGCTTGCATGCAGGCTTCATTCTCCGTCAGCAACGCCTCTGAGTCAACCAGAACCGTTCCCTGAACCGCGTCACCGCGGCCGCGGTGGGCCGCCATTTTCGCCGGCACGTATTGAGGCGGGGGGAACCCGGAGTTCCAAATGCCAGCTTCCCAAACTGACGGCGCGACCAGACTGTCGGCGTAGTACGCGATAAGGGCGCTGGGGCCCTGCCTTAGTTCCCGACGCCCGGCAAAGGGCACCCATTTCTCGCAGTACCATTTCTCGCAAGTTTTCGGCCTGACAGCATGTTCCTGGTAAGCTCCCGCAGATTCGGCTCATTGCGAATGAAACAAATCGCCACTTGCCCTCATTCCAGAGCAGACGAATATGGAAATCATTTCTGGAGTGCAGGTAAATCGCCTGCCCGGGCATGCGCGTCGCCTCATCGGGTATGAACCCGATGATTTCGTCCGGATCGACCGCTCGACTGGCGGAAATGCCGGCTACCGGATCAATGAGCGGAAATTCGCCGAACTCCGTGATTTCTGGAGCGGCGACTGGCAGGACTTCCGCTTGCCGGATCTCGGGCGCGTCGCCTACAGCGGGGCCGGGCATGCGGCCCATCCCAAGCAGGCAAATATAACCGTGTTGGCCGACTGGTCTACCGAGAGGCGCGGAGTTCCGGTGACCATTGCTGCCTCCAGCATGGGCCACGATCATCTATTCGTTTCCGGCGCGCCCCCGTCTCAGGAGGTTTATGAATTTCATTCACAAGGCGCCCTCCTGACTGGCCGTAATGCCGCCTTGGACCTATGGATCGCGAAGCCGGGAGACAAAGTCGTGGCGCCTGCGGACAGTCACATGACCTTGTATAACCTCGGGGGAGCGGACCAGCCGCTGGTGACGCTCGACTTTGCCGACTGGACTCGCAATCTGTCCAGCAAGGACCGGATTCGCGCGACCGGCCCGGCGATGCTGCTCTACTATGACGGCGATACGGCCTGCTTTACGATCAATCGCAAGTTCAATCAGGATCTGCCGATGGATCCGGCTCGCCGCACAATCTGTGTTCGTTTAACCGGCCGCTCCGGGCGCGAGGAACTCCTGTACGATCGGCTAACCGGCGATTTCGAGCTTGCGGGCCAGTTCCTCGCTCTCGGCGTTCGCCTCCGAAAGGCTTCGCCTGAGGTTCGCCTGGTTCCCGCGGAGTCCGGTCCGCCCGTCTCAGTTTCATTGCCGTTGCGGCGGCTGGCCCGTCCCGGCACGGCCCTCTACGACTACTACTTTCCTGACCTCGCAGCGCCCATTGCTGGCCTGGCGGCCGGGGACGGGCGGATGGCGAGCCCCAACGCCGATTCCATGGTTGCCAAGGAGGCGGTTGCGGCCCAGCGGCGCGCCAGCGTGGCCGGCTACGGTCCGTTGACCCGCCGCCTCACGGTCCTGGTGGAAGGCCCGGGCGATTGGGCCCGAAAGGCGTACCGGCCGGCGTTCGAACGCCTCGCCAGCCGCGGGCTGTCGGTTTTCTACGCCAACGATTCGACGTGGTCGAAGCGGCCGTCGTGGGCCGAGGAATCGGAATTGCGCCCCTGGGAAACGTACCTGGATAAAGCCGACCCGCGCAATCTCGCCATCTATCAAAAGCTCATTCCCGACATCGTGTTCATTGTCACTCCCGACTGCACCCATTCGGCAGTGGCGTCCTCGTGGGTCACCCGAAGAGGGCCGCTCTGCTGTGTAGAGAAGCCGTTTGACAGTGAACTGGGCCATGTCGACAATCTGATCGCGGTGCTCGGGCGTCACCCGTTTACGGCGATTCTGGGGTTGGACCACTACCAGCTCAGGGCCCGTCATATCCACGACCGGATGCCGGAGATCGCCGCGCACCTGGGAGGCGCCCTAAGCTCGGTCGAATTCTACATGACCGAATCGAAACCCCTGGACCTTGCCCGGGTGAAGAGCCTGCAATTCGGGCTTACGCTCGACATGCTCCCGCACTTGTTCGCGCTCATCCCTTACTTTGGCGACCTGTCAAGCGTCGATGAGATCCGGGTTTTGGAGGCGGGCCGGTATGAGCCTTTTCTTGCTGACGATGGCCGGGGTAACCGGGTTCCGGTCCCGCCGGTCTTTCGCGGCGAGACCTTCTCGAAAGTGGAGTTCACATTCGAGGATTATTCCGGCTCCGGCGTGCGGGTTCCTTGTACAGCCACGGTCGGCAAAGGCCTGGTTGACCGCAAATACTTCGAGGTCCGGGGAGTGAATGGCAACTCCATCCGTCTCGATTTCGGCAGTTGTCCGGAACGTGGAAATCCGAGCTATGGTTGGAACGGGCTCATGTTCTTCTCGAGCCCGGGCCGTGGCGCTTCGGGCGCCGCCGAGGTGGCGGATCCGTTCGATCCCTCCAGGACCTTGAGCATCGAAAGATTTGTGCCCATGGAAACAACGCCTGCAGTTTACGCGAGGCTGCTGGAAGATCTGCTGTGCGCCTGGGAGGGCCGCGAAGCCATGGGACGCACTTTGTTGCTGCCTGAAGCGCGCGAGGTAGTCCTTTCGCTTGACCGGATCTGGAAGGCCATTCAGGATGTGCCCGGCGGGCCCGCCAGGGTCGGGCACGTATCGGGCCGGGAGCTTGATAGTTCGGCGGTTCCGGCCGCCGGTATCGGATAACATTATGAACAACCCTATATTGAATACGCTGGTGCAGCCGATCCGCACCAGAGGAACACTCACTCGCTCTGGGGCGGAAGAGGAGAGCGCTGAGGCCCCCCGCCTCACTCGCGGCTCCGTACGCGCTCGCGGCGCCTTGCCGGCTAACCTGTCCACGATCGTCCGCGATCTTCGGGAAGCGGCGCAAGGTATACCTTTGACATTTGTGCTCCACGGTTGGGATAGCCCTCCAGCCAGGACCTTTATCGAAGCTCTACGCCCGCTTCTCTGGCCCGAGGACGCGGTGTGGCTGACGCCGCACCCGGGAACGCCGCCCTCCGGCGACGCAGGCGGTGGCGTTCTGCTGGATCTTTCGCGGTCCGCCGAGAAGCGGGTCTACAACAATCTTGTCGCCGATCTCATCTTTTTTTGCGGTCTCGAGGCGTCCGATGTCGCCACCGCGGCGGCCTGGATGGGAAGGGCCCAATTGGCCATTGTGCCCGCCGATAGCCCGTTCGCAGAACGCATCGGGGATTTGCTTCTGACCGAGACCTTGCGCCTGTGACCGGGGCGACCTCGGAGTCGGCCAGAGCGGCGCGTCCCGGGCGGCGCGTCTCGCGATGCAATGCCTGCAGCGGCGGCTATCTCCTAGGCCTCAGCGCACATCGCGGATCCGAAATGAGTTGAACCTGCACCGCAGATAGCTCGCAGTTGCACGAATCACCAAGGGCGGCGGCATCCGGGAGCAGATGGCGCACGATTCGGTCCAGTTCACTGGCGTCGCCAGAACGCAGGAGCGCGTATTCCAGGCCCCGCTCACCTGAAGGCGGAAACAGAGGTTTGCCGGCGCTGACTAACCATTGTGCGCACTCTTGAAGCCGGGATTCCGACAGCCGCAGAATGGTCGCGAAGTCTTCCATCCGCCACCCCAGGATCTTTTGGAACGGCTCCCCGGCCGCATCCCTAAAACGCCGCTCGATCACTTCCCCAGGCTCGAAACAGATTTCCCAGGCTGAGGGAAGGGGCGCGTCATGGCCCTGCGCCAAACCGGCCACCACACGCTCATAAAGCAATCGGAGGTCAGACTGATTCAGCATGCATCGGCGCAGCGCGCTGCCTGCAACGGCCGTGTTGCGCCTCTCCAGTGTGTCCATCATGCTGTTGAGCACGCCCACACCCGCGGACATCCTTTCGTGCAGTTCACGCAGCCGGCTCAGGGCGGCCTGACAAACGCTATCGCGCGCCTCGTAGACCACCCGATCCACGCTCAGCTGCATTCGATCGGCATAGGCCATCACAAGTGCACGCGCCTGCCTCGGCAAAATCTCACCCTGCAACTCCTTCAGCCGTCTGTTTCGAGCCTTCAGGGCGGCCGTGCGCCAGAACCATCCGATCAGGCGGTTCAGTGGAGATGCCTGAAGCTCCCGCAGATCATCCATCACGCGCCTGCACTCGACGGCGGACTGACCGAGATCTCCGTCCGCCCTGCCGATCACGGACTCGAGCCGCCGGTCCGCATCTTCGATGCGCTCGCGGCTCCGCCCCAGCTTCGCCTCCTCATCCAGTTTTTCCTGCGCCCAGCCCGCCGACCGTTCCCGCAGTTCTTGTGTCAGCGTTCGGATGGCCTGCGGGATCGGCATTAGCGGTTTCTCGTCAACCGAGCACAGGAGGGAATCGAAAACGGCGGCATCGAGCGCGGGCGGCGCGGCGATGTTTTGAAGCCGGACCAACTCAGCGAGCTTGCGGCGAAGCGCCTTCACTTTCGGGCTGGAGTCACTCGTGGGGCCTTCCTGTTCTACGCGAACTCTGTCCGCGAAAGCAGAATCGAAGCAGCGACGAATCGCCTGAAGATTTGTAGCCGTGTCGTCCTCCGGGTCAGCTGCCGGGTCAAACAGAAGGGCTTCCATACGTTCGATGAACGCCAAGGCCTCAAAGAGGCCGCCGGGAGACCGGTCGGCAATTTCCCGAACCTCAGCCTCGACTTTCGACAGCAACCGATCGCCGTTACTAAGAGCGCTGGACTTCACCTTTCCCTGCATCTCCCGCAGAGCGGTCTCGGAAAACCGGCGGTATGCCTGGCGGAGGGAGTCGCGAAACCCCTGAACATCACCGCTGAAAACCTCAGCGGGAACGTCATGGTGAAATCCGGGCCATATCCGCTCGCCGCCCGGTGTGAGAGCGATGTCGTGAAGCGCTCCTTCACAATCGGGCGACGCCGCGAATGCCCATACCCTCGCCAGAACGCGTCGCTCGTCGACACGGTCACGCCTGTCCAGGTGCAGACGTCTGATCAGGTGAACTGCACGGGATGCCGTCAGATCGCTAACCACGGCCGCGCGGTCGATGAAGATTTCGCCGTAGCCGGCGCTGGCGTGCGTTGGCCGGCCGTCCAAAGCTCCGGTCGCAGGTAGATGGTCCGGGGAAGCGGCGAGCAAGCCAGCAATTGCCGTCGCAATTTCGCGCCGCGAGTCCGTGAGCGGCGATAGCGTCAAACCCAGAGTGTTCAGTCGCCCCAACCACCAGCAGCAGGCGAAACCCGGCTCGGCCACCGGCATCGCGTCTGCTGCCTCGAACTGCTCGATCGAGTGCAGGAGCTCGCGGCACCGTTCATCTGCGTCCGCGGGCGCGTTGGGCATAAGGTCAGGCAGGAGAAAGCAGGCCTCCGCCCAGCAACGGCGTCCCGCGTATCGCCGGCCCAGCGCGCGAAACGCTTCCGCGATGGCCAGGACCGTCCCGGGAACAACCTCCCAGGCGGCGCCCAAGAGCATCAGCCGCAGGCTGACGGCGCCGCGCGCGAATACCGGCGTGGAAAAGTTCCGAATCGAAAACGCGGTAGCAATCGCCCGATCGACAGCATCGGCGAGTGTAGCGGGCTCCGAAGGCGGTTCACTGCCAGATGCGCCGACCCTGGCAATCTGACTTGCGTGAATTCCAGCGGAAGCGCCAATTTCCCACAGCGACAACAGAGAGGAGGGGCTCTGGCAGGGTTGTAAAGCGGCCAGGCTCCCGCCCACAGCCGCGGCGGCGCCATCCAAACAAAACACAATTGTCGGGCAGGAAACGGTTTCCATATATTCGAGCCCACCCCTAAGGCAGTGCCTTACGACATTTGCTCCAAATATTGCATCAAGGCTTCGACCAACGAACGGTCACTCGCCGGGAGATGGTCGCGCGAAAGTAACCGCCACATCTCTTCCTCCGCCGCCGATACACTGGGCGCGTCCGACCTCACTTGCTTCGACGCAATTGCAATCGCCCTCGCCTGGGCGCGATCGTTGCTCAAGGTCCGATAAGCCGCTGCAAACGTCTCACCCAACAGCTTTCGACCGGTGGCGTCGCTCGTGATCTCCAGTCCACAGGCGGAGTGAACGACGACAGACGCGGCCAAACCCAGAGCCAGCGATTCGATGACCGCGCCGTCGAACGCATGTGGCAACAGCTCCGGCCAGTTTGCCCATCGCCCGTCCGCGTGGAATTGGGCGCGCATGTGACCGCTGGGGTTGCGGGAGTAGTCGTGCCACAGGTCATTCATACTAGAGAGCGCGAACAGCGGCACTCCCGCGCGAATCTGCAGGTGGACGACCCTGTTTCCCCATCCGGTCTCCACGATCCCGAGCCCGGGATATTGACTGGAAATCGAATTCACCGAGCCTGACAGGCGATCGACGCCAAGCACTTCGATGAGTTGAATGCCGCTTTGATGTTCCCGCGGGATTTTGTCCGCATTGTAGCTCCAGAGCGGATCCGAAAACCGTTTCAGCTCCTTCATGGAAGCATTCAGGTCCTGGAGCAGCAACTGAGTCGCAGAGCTGCGTCCGCCGGCGGCAAATGCCGGCTCACACTCCCGCTCCGCGAAGGCGGTGACCTCTGCCTGCACCTCGATGCCGGGCCCGCTGAACCAGGCGACCGGATCTTTCAGTTGACCGAGAAAGCTGGCCGCGTCAGTTCGCGGCCGAACCGCGCCGGCATCGCGGTGCCCCGTAAACGAGCTCGGCGGACTCTCGACCGCCGGATTCAGCTTGGACAGCCGGTCTAGGTCATCGGCCAGATTTCGGCGCGCCGACTCAAGCCACTGCTCGAGTTCGCGAACCTGATCGGCCAAATACCCCAGCGCATCCGCCGCTTCGTCATTGATCGCACGAGCCAGACGCGCGGGCAGAACCGACTGGTTCACCACGCCTTGCCAATCCAAAGCGGCGCGGCGCCTGGGCCGGCTCCGCCGCGACTCATACGCCTTCTTGCAGAGGGTCCAGGCCTCCATGCGGGCGTTCTCGGCATCGGCGGCAGTCCTGCCCGGAGCACGGAGCGCCGCCTGGCGTTCCTTCAGATATGCCGCCAGCCGCGAGCACTCCCTTGTAGCCGAAGGGATCCGTCCCGCGTGGCTGGAGACGTACAGCAGCAGATCCCGGACAGCCTTCGCGCCGGACGAGCGCAGGGAGGTAAGATGAGGCTCGGCGAGTTTGCGCCCGAAGGCTTCAACGCCCTCAACGGCCTCGGCATAGCCTTCCTCCAACTTGCCGATCCCCATACGCGGGTGCGCGAAATCCGTGGGAAGGAACAGCATCAGGCCCTCGGGCAAGTGCCCCGATCTGCATTTAGCCAGGCCATCTTCCACACCCAGATCGCCCAGACCGGGGACGTCGCCCGAGTTCGCCAGAAGTTGACCCAGGAGCTCGGTTTCGAACTGCGCTTTTGCGGCGGCAATCGAAGCCCGCGGGATTTCCAGAGTCGCGAAACCGAAGCTGGCGTAAGTGGCGCGCTTGCCGTGGACCAGCGGTTTGGTTTCGAGTTGTGGAATCAGGTTTCGTAGCACCTCCCTGACGTGCGGGCCGACGGAGGGAGTCGACATCAGATAGGGAAGGGATGCCATCTGGCGCGCCAGGTGGGACACGTCAGTTGTCGTGTCGAAGTGTTCGCTGACACTGTCGACCAGGTAAATGAGGTTGAATGGCGAAGCCAGCAGCGCCCGCCCCTCCCCGGCGCCGAAGGAAAACTCGACCGGAGCGTGGGGAGCGGCGAGATAGTCCAGCTCTTTCAGGGTCGCATAGGAGTTCGACTTTACTCGCGCCGTGCCGGCCAGTTGGCGAAATGGCCCCGGCAGCAAAAAGACGCCACAGATGTGGACGCTGGGCGCATTTCGCAACTGGTCCTTGATCAATTGCGCAACATCGACGATGAGCCCGCTGCCCGTGCCGCCACACACAGAGGCGAGAATATAGACTTCGATCGCGCCCTGCTCGTCTATGGATTCTCCTTTACCGAGCTCGCGCAACCGGCCTCGGTCCGTGAGGCGGCCGATGGTGTCGATCAGTTGCTTCCGCACGTAGTGTGGTTGTGCGTGCAGAGCAAGGCGGCCCAGAGCGCGAATCTGCGCGGCGCCGTTCATTACGGTTCCGACTTTGAGCTTTTCGGGGAACCACGCCCTCAAATGAGAGTTATCGGGATCGCTCAGCGCCTCGGATGGATCGCGCAGGCAGAGGAGAACCGTCTCGAGCGCGTCGAGCGATACGTTGCCGCGCGGCTTCGGCGGCGCCGTATCGATATGGAGCAGTCTTACGGAGGGAGGGACCGACCCGGTGTCTTGAAGGAACAGCATCTTGGCCTGCACGACGGTCTCGAGGCCCGTCCCACCGATACCAACCAGCAATATTCTGGTCCGAGTGAACATTACCGCCTCCGCAGATTAGGATTTCTGTACACGAAGGAGCCCGGATAACCTTCGGGCTCAATTGCCGCGCCCGCCACGAGAGGGCGGACCTGACCTGCCTGTAGTTGATATACGTCGCGATGCTCGACAACTTTGACCGCGGCCAGCGCCTCGATGAGGTGAGCGCCGCCTTGCTGCCGTATAAGAAACGGAGCGGGCAACGAGGTGACCGGCCGATCGAGCACCACCCGTGCGCCGTTATTCGAGCTCACGAGAAAGGCGGCTGCCCGCTTTTCCCCGGGCCGGAATTCGTCCCAAAGAGCCACCAGCGGGTCTCTGAACAGGAAGATAAGGAGCGCTGCTATGGCAAGAGCGAGCAAGCACAGCTGAAGAGGATAGGCATGCACCATCCCCGTGGCCCGCTGCCAAAGAGACGGCTCGACCCGCAGCCGAACGTCAACCGCGAGCGGCTCGGGCGACACGGCCGGTGGCGGATTGATGGGGCTGAGGACAATTTTGTAGGTATATGGCCCCTGCCGCATCTTCTGCCCGATGATGTACGTCAGGTCGATGGATGCCTGTTTCGCCGCGGAGATGGATAGACTCGACGGCAAGCCGCGGACCGTGAGGTCTGCCGGCTCCCCCTCCGCGGCCACCCCGACCTTGGCGTTCGCCGCGGATCGGACCATGATCCTGGCGGCAAATTCCTGCCCCGGGCGGCGGCCCCCCAAATCGAGGACGAGCGGATTGACATCAAGAGGCCGCGGCGCACGCATCCGCTTCCGAATCGACTCCGCCACCGAAGCCAGCCGCGTGGCTCCCGGATCGCCGAAGAACTCGCCATGATGGCTCTTCTCCAGGCGCGAGACGAGTTGGCGAAGCTGCTCGTCAGCCGCCGTGCCGAGCGACACGTAGAACACATACGGAAGGTCATTGTCCCGGATGAGCTGGATCGCAGACGGGATCTTGGTCGGGTGCGGTATGCCCCTTATGTCCTCCACCCCGTCCGTGAACAGAATAATGGCTGCGGGGCGGCTTTTGTCGACGCGGGAGTAATACTCTGTCAACGCGTCTTTCAGGGCGGCCCCGGTGTGCGTGCGGTCGCCCATGGCGAGAAGGCGATCGAAGCTGGCAGCCGCCTGCGCGCGGTCCGCGTCGCCTTGAATCAGCCGTGGCGCACCAGTCGAAAAGCGCCGCGAATCGCGACCGAAAACAAAGACCGAGAGCGAGTCGCCATCACGAACGTGGGGCACGAAATCGCGCAGAGTCCGCTGCACGCGGGGGAAGATATTGAGCCCCGGTGGCCCGTGTCCCGACATGCTTGCTGACGTGTCAATCACGAAAATCCAGTCCACTGGCAGAACATCGACCGGCGGATGATCGGCAACAAGCGTTTGCGGTTGCGCGCGGCAATCGTCACCAAACATCGCCAGACAGAGGACGCACACGAGAAGCCGGATTATGCGGCACCCGCAATTCCCGGAGCCCGCGCAGACCCGGTTCGGCGCCGGTGTGGCACGCTTTGTCATTCTGACCCTCCTTGTAGAGCCCAGGGGCGGCGACGGGCGGGCGCCGCGCATCGCCGCAGCCGGCCCACACTGTACATGGCAGCACCCCGCGACGCGTTTCAAACCAGGAGTAAAACGCCGTTGCACGCTTCAGCCCGGCGCCACGCCGGCTACTCCCCACACGCGCGAGCCAGAAGACCCACCTCGTCGACCACGAAGTCTTCCGGCCCGAGCGGCCCGGCAAAGCCCAAATGGCGGAGCGCCGCGCCGCAGCCGGCCAACGCCGCGGAAACGAAGGTGTCCGGGCCGAGCGGCGAGGCCCCGAACACCGAGCGCCCGGCGACCGAATATAGCGTGACGGCCGCGGCATACGAATCACCGCAGCCGCAGACGCCGGAATGATCTCGCAAACCGCGCTGCACCTCGCGGTCTTTCCCCCGCGAAAGCCGGACGTGGAGGATCGTCATGTCCTCGGGGTTCGTCAGCAGGACGCCGTCCCGGCCCAGCGTTAAATGGACGATCGGGGAGGAGGCGCACTCCGCCAGCATTCGGACGGCTACCGCTCCGCCGTCGACGCCGCGCCGGACGGCGATTCCCAGCGCCGCCTCGAGCTCATCCAGGGCGGCGATAATCACCTTCGCGTATGGCACCACCGCGCCCATCAGGTAATCCGGGCGCTGCGATGGCGTCAACACGACGTGCATATTCAGGAGTCCGCGCGCGGCCCCCGCGGCCAGGCGCGTGACAAACGGCCGGTGCTTGTCGCTGTTGACGAGCACCGTCCCGCCCGCGGCGACCCACGGACCGTCATCGTCGGAAGGAATCGGGACCGCGTGCGGCGGTATTTGGGACTTGAAAATCTGCTTATCGCTACCTGACGCATCCCCCGTGACGATATTGGCCTGCGCCGGATGGAGTCCCCGAAAACGGCACGCTACGCCGCGGCCGACCAGGTCGGCCTCCAGCTCGGCGTTCGGCGTGCCGGAATCCGAATAACGGATCTCCACATCCGGCGCGATTGCGGCCATCACCGACGCGGAGTTATAGCCCCCGCCGCCGAACTGCTTGCGGTCCGCGTAGTGTAGCAACTCCCGGTCGAACCGCGCAAAAACTTTCCCATGCCTCTCGGGCGCCGCGTCGGGTTCCACGCGGAACTCGCGTCCGCCGGCCGAAATCCGGTACACGCCGCCCTCCAACGAAAAACGCGACGGATCGAAGAAGAAATCCTCCGTCGCGGTTCCTGTTACTCCGATGACGAGTCCCATCTCGCCTGCCTCCGACCGCTGAAACGGGCTGACGCGCGTTTACCGCAGGAGCGCAGGTTCCACTGCCGTTTCGCTGCCTGCGGTGAATCGGGAGGCCTCCGTTTTGTGGGCCGGAGGTAAAGAAAATGGACGTTCTGGATATTCTGCTCGGCCTCATCGAGACGATCCTGGTCGGCCAGGATCGCCCCTAGAGGCCTGTGACGGGAGTGGCGATCGGTCCCGGCGGGCTCGCCCGCGGGCGCCGGGGCGGTAGACTTCCGCCGCGTGCTGAACCTGGCCCGGGAAGGGGCGGCGCAAGCCGCCCTCCCTGGCGCTACAATACGCATACCCGGGGCGTGTCGCCCAGGCCGGGACATGCTCGCCATGCGCGGATCGTCTCGATTATTGTTTGCCGTGCTGGCGTTGGTGGCCGCTACGCCGGCGCCAGCCGAAGTTCTTCGGCCGGGGCAGCGGGTCAGCACGGTCGCGGGTCCGCCGAGGAAGTACGAGTTTCTCGTCGAGGCCGGGGAGTGCGCCGCCTTTTCGCTGGACCAAGGCACGAACGATCTCGCCGTCACCATCGAGGGTGAGGGCGGTTCGGTCGAATGGGACGGATTCGATTACGATGTGGAGCCGATCGTATTCTGCCCCGCCGTTGCCGGCGCCTACACCGTTACGGTCCGGCTTCTTGTAACGGAGGGCGATCCCGAGTTTACCCTGAGCTTCGACTGGTTGGGCCGGGCGGAGCCGTCCATCGAGACTCGGGCCGAGGCCCTGCGCCGCCTGACCGGCGCGAAAGCGCGCGCCGACGACCGGGATCCGGCGTCGCTGCTGGCGGACGCGTCCCGCGCCCTGGACCTGTTCGCCAGCGTGTCGGACGCGCGGGGCGCGGTCGCAGCCTCCATCCGTAGCGGCGATGCGCTCTATGCCCTCGGCCGGCGGGGTGACGCTCGCGACGCCTACCGGGCCGCCATTCTCTCCGCGCGCTCCATTCCCGAACCGCACCTGCTTGCGGAGGGATTGACGAGCGCTGGACTCTGTTCCCATGAGCTCGGCGACATGGACGCCGCCAGCCGGGATCTCGACGAGGCGATCGATCTCTGGAAGCTGTCGGGGGGGCCTCGCAAGGGCCTGGCGGCGGCTCGCAATAATCGGTCGCTGATCCTCGGCCAGGCGGGCGAGTTCCGCCGCGCCGCCGCCGAGTATCTGGAGCTGGAAGCGATTTTCGAATCGATAGGAGACGTGGAATCGCAGGCCGTCTCGCTAAGCAATCTCGGATTGGCATACGCCCGCCTGGGTGACACCCAGCAGGCGCGCCGCACTCTCGACCAGGCGGTAGCGCTGTTTCGGAAGATAGGAAAGCCTTTTCGGCTGGCCAGGGCGCTGATCAATCGCGGCTATGCCTTTCGCCTCGCCGGCGACCTACCGGAAGCGGCGCGTTCCGCCGAAGAGAGCGTCCAGCTCATCGGGCCGGATGGCCCTTCGCCGCTGCGGGCCGACGCCCTGTTCAATCTCGGCGCCGTCCGCGCGGCGCAGCGAAGGCCGGCCGAGGCGTTCGGCTCGCAATTGGAGGCGCTCGGCCTGTATCGCGCCGACGATGATGCGCGCGGTATTGCCGGAGCGTTGGCCAACCTGGGCGCGCTCGATGGCGAACTGGGACGGTGGGAGTCCGGGATCGCGAGGCTCGATGAATCACGCAGCATTTACGAACGGCTGCACATGCCGGACGGCGTGGCCGCGGTTTGCTGGCAGACGGCGCGGATCTACCGCGGCCGCCGGGAACTCGCCGCCGCGCTCGATCAGCTGCAAAGAGCCATCGATATCGTCGAATCCCTGCGCACGCGGGTTTCCGGGGATCACTTCCGCATCTCCTTTCTCGCGGCCCGGCGCCACTACTTTGAAGACTATATCGATGTCGCCATGCAGATGCGGGACGGCTCGGGCAAGTTCGAAAGAATCGCGTTCGACGTCTTCGAACGGGCCCGCGCCCGCGGCCTTCTCGACCTGGTCTCGATTCCGCGCGATGCCGTTCGCCGGGGCATCCCTCCCGACCTGGAGGTCCAGCGCGAATATCTCCAGGCCCTGCTGGACTACCGCGCGGGGAGCGCTACGGGCATTCTGCGGGATCGGAATGCCCCGCCCGCGCTGGCCGAGCGCGCGCGGAGCGACCTCGAATCCGCGGAGCAGGCATACGCGGAGATCGAAGCGGAGATCGAGGAGCGCAATCCCGCGTATGCCGCGATGGCCCGTCCTCGACCGCTCAAGTCTGACCAGATCCAGCTAGACCTGGGCCCTCGCACGGAGCTGATCGCAATCTGGCCGGGCGCGGAGCGCAGCTATGCCTGGACGATCTCACGGGATTCGTTCGAGAGCCATGAACTACCCGCCGCCGCGGAGATCGAGGAGCGCGCCGCGCGAGCAGTCGCATTCGCGCCCGGGAAGTGGGCCGACGCGGAGGCGGCGCGCGCGTGGCTCAGCCGCGAACTGCTGGTGCCGGCCCTCCGTGGCCGGCGTTTCGACAGACTGGTGCTGATCGTCTCCGGCGCCCTGGAGCAGACGCCGTTCGCCGCCCTCCCCGATCCCTACGCCGTGCCCAAATCCAGGCCGTTGGGCGTCACGCGCGAGATCATATACGCGCCATCGGCTTCGGTTGTGATTGCTTTGCGCGCCGCGCTCGAAACGCGGACTCGACCCCCGTTTCGCCTCGCGGTTTTCGCCGATCCGGACTTTCGCGGCCACCAGCCCGCGCTGGCCCGGTTAATGCACACCCGCATTCTCGCTCGCAGCCTCCTGCGTTACGGCCGCGAGCCCGACATTCTGATCCGACTGCAGGAGCAGGCAGTAAAGTCGAATCTGGTGGGCGCCGCGTTGCGCGACTACAGAATGATTCTGATCGCCTCGCACATCGAGTTCAACGAGGCCGCCCCCGAGCTGTCCGCAATTGTTCTATCCGGCGCCGACGAGCACGGGCAGGCGGTTGACCCCTTGGTTCGCCCACCGGATATTTATCAGACCGAACTCCGCGCCGAGCTCGCGGCGATTATCGGATGCCGCTCGGGAAGCGGCGCACGGGCCTGGGGCGAGGGTGTGCTGGGGTTCGCGCGCGCGTTCCAGTATGCCGGCGCGAAGAACGTCCTGGCCACGTTGTGGGACGTAGAAGAGAAACCGGTCACGGAGATGATGCGCGTCTTTTTCCATGAAATGCTGAACGGGGCCGGGCAGTCGCCTGCCGCGGCGTTGCGGGTCGCGCAGGACCGGATGCGCGGCAGAAGCGCCGACCCGTACTTCTTCGCGGCGCTCAAGCTGTATGGCGACTGGCGCTAGCCGGCTACTCGAGCTCCGCGCCGAAGAAGACGAGTTCGATCGCCGCCGGCCTCCAGACGCGGTTCACCGTCTGCGCCCAATGCGGCATCTGGCCCTGTAAGCCCCGCACGAGCCGGCTCTCGTCCCGCAAACGGAGCTCAGTGAGACGATTGCCCACGTCGCCGGGGAGATCGTCGGTCAGGTACTGGTAGAAGCAGGTCTCGCCGCAGACGAGCTTCAGCAGGTGAGGATAGGCCTCGCGCGTGGCTTGTTTGAGACGCGTGCGCCCGAAAGCCACGCCCAGCTTCTCCTGCAGCGGCTCCAGGAACCTCGGTTGGGGCCGTCCCCGATCCTTGTACATATCCTGCACCCGACTCGAGTTGGCGAGCAGTGTCTCCTTACAGCACGACTTCGCGACTTCCCGTGGGTGTCTGCGGAAAACGTCGATCCACGTCCACGCCAGCGATTGATGGGGCGGAAACTCGGAGTAGGCCAGCCGGCGCAGGTCCGGCGCCCCGTCAAGCGGGTCGGCCACCGGCCGGGATTCCGGACCGGATGGCTCGGCTCCAGACCCTGATCCGCCGGGCGTCGCGCCTGGTGCCTGCCGCTTGCGCAGATCGTCGATAACCCGCCGCCGCGCGGTGACTGCGACGAGGGCAAACAACTCGGGAGCCCGGTCCTGCCCCAGCGGGAAATACTTCGCAAGCACGCGCACCCAGGCGTCTTGCAGAATGTCCTCCGCGTCAATCTCCGGAAACCCGCTCACCAGGTTCTTGATCGGACCCGCAACCCTCCTGGTTACGATGGATTCGACACGCTCCCAGTCATCGCCGCCGAGCGCCGTGGCAACATCCAGCGCATCCTTGAGGAATTGGCGCCAGTCGGGCGCATCCTGCTGCCAGATGATCTTGCGGAGATTGTCGGCCAGTCCCGCGGGAGCGCCCCATGGAAACCGGCGGCTGACCGAAGCGTCAATCTCGCTTCCGACCTCCGCTTCCCACGCCGCGACTTTCAGGGTCTCACGGGACACGATAGACTGCAGATCGGCGACACTTGCCCAGACGCCATTGGAGACGGCCCGGCGCCAAAGGCATGCTCGCAGATGGTTCTGGAAATCCTGGAAGGGCGGCGTGAGCGGCGGGGGCAGCGCGGCCACAACCTCAGCATCAAGCTGGCGGAGATCCTCCCCGATCTGCGACTGGAAATCCTCCACCGGATCGGCCCGGTGCTGCCAGCGGAACAGCAGCAATCCTGTCCGGACATCCCGAATTGCGCCCTGAGGCAGGTCCCAACTCTTGACGGCGCAACTCACCGTCTTGTATCGGCGGCGGTAATACGCGAGGAAGGCCTCGGCCTCCCGTTCCCAATCCGCCTCCGCGCCGGCGGCGTCTCCGCGGAACCGCAAGTCGAGAGCCCGACAGATCAGTCGTCGAAGATACGGCCGGGCGCGGGGGTATTGCCGGGAGACCCATTCTTGAAACTCGTTGCGGCCAATGTTGCTCATCGGCTCAGAGAGTAGCAGAATCCGGCGCCGGTGAGAAGGATGCGGACCATGTTGCGGGTTGTTATCCGATCGCGAGGGTCATAGCCCTGACTCGCATAGTTTGCGGGCATGGGCTACCAGCAGCGAGTGCATCTGAAATCGGCCGGAGGCCGGCGCCGGCTCGAGCAGGCCGCGATCCACCAGTGTTCGGATCGCGGGCTTCGGATCACCAAAGTCCCAAACTGCGCCGATGGCGGCGAGGTCGAAATTGGCGGGCTTGGGAGCGAAGGCGCCGAGCATCGCGAATCGGATCCGGTCTTCCTCCGACAGACGGTCGGTGCTCAACTTCAGGAGAGCGTCAACCGAGGGCGGAGCGTCATCGCCCAGACCCGTGCGGTCCGCGGGCGCGTGCTCGCCCAGCAGGCGCGTCCCGTCGCGCAATTGTTCGAGAAGTTCCTCCACGCCGAAGCCGCATTGCGCCTCTGCGGCCAACAGACGGCCGGCCACGAGAATGGAGAGCGGCAGGCCCTGCAACTCCTCCACGAGCTGAAAGCACTCGGTAGAGTGCCTCGCCACGACCGTCGGGCAGATCAGAAAGAGCAACTGCATAGCCCGTTCGCTCTCGAGCACGGGCAGCCAGTAGAAACAATCCGAGGTTCCGCCCAACTCGCGCGCGGCGGCTGCCTCGCGGGTAGTGACAAGCGTAGCGCAGAGAGGGCCGCCCACGGAGAGCGCGGCCGCATGGGCCGGCGCCCACATATCGTCGATGATGAGCAGACAGCGCAGCTGCCGGAGTTCAGTCGCGAGCGCGCTGCGCAGGTCGTCATCGGAAAGATGGTCCGGCGGCTGCCGATTGGAGACCGCCTCCAGCCAGCGGCGCAGCACCGGCCGGCTATGGAAGTCCTGGCCGAGCGAGGCCCACAGGACACCGTCCGGAAACGCTGCATGGATTTCGGGATCGTGCGCGAGGGCCGCGGTAAGCGTCGTCTTGCCAACACCGGGCCAGCCGCGCATCACCGTCAGCGACGCCTCACGGGACGCCCGGGCGCGCAAATCGTTCAGCGCCGCCTCGCGCCCCACCACCAGGGTCGGGTACGGCGGCAGGGATCCACGACTACGCCGCCGCTCCGAGACAGTCTCACGGAACGGCGAAGCGTCCGCAGCCGCGCAGAGCGTCGCATAGGTGGAAAGATTCGCCCAGCGCTTGGCGAGCCACCGCAGCTCGGTCGCATAGACGATACCCATTCTAGGAATGTATCTGTGCTGCACGCCGACGACGAAACCGGTCTCGAGATCGAGGACCGGAGCGCCGCTGATCCCCTCCAGAGCCACGGCCCGCTCCGGGTCCACAAACCGCATCCACTCGACCGCAGCGTCCATCTGCCCCTCGGCCCCCGCGTGTGCTGCCTCCAGCAGCGGCATGGACGCGTCGAGCGCTCCACTAACGAACCGCTCGGTGGAGCGCTCCCCTTCAAAGGGGTACCCGAGAACGCAGACGGGACGCCCGGCCCAGTGACCAGCACGAAGAGCCCGTGTCCAATCGAGCGGCGCATGTTGCACCGTCAGAAACTCGTGCGCCGCAGGCTCGGCGAGGCGCAGCACGGCAATATCTCCGGCCGCCTCCGGAAGCGAACGATCCACAAGACACTCCAGGCGGATCCACTTCCCGCAGTAGAGGGCCCGCACCATCCCGCCGCCGCCGGCGATTACGGCCGCCGGGAGATTGTGGAAAGCGGTCAACGCGACGCCGTCCTGTCCGATGAAGAAGCCCGTGCCCCAGTCCCAGCCGCCGTCACGGTTGCGCCCGATGCTCACGCGGAAGATAGCGCGCCGCAGCAACTCGACGGCTTGCGTGTCGCTGAGCATGACGCTGATATGATAAGCGAAGACAAATGCACCCGCAAGGCGTTTCGCGCCCGCCGGACATGGGCTTGCTCGACCTCGTCCGGCGCCGAAGGACCGCCTACTATCTCGATCGATTTCGGCGGGACGCCCGGCCGGAAACCGCGCGCGAGTGGAGCGAGACTCTGGAGGACTTCAAACAGGTGCGCGCGGACATTCAGGAGAGCGGCGAACAGCTCCATAGCGATGCGCGGGCGTGCGACCGCGCCTGGCGTTATGCGGTTGTGCTCCAGGATCTCACCTCGGTCCTTGCATTGGACCAGCGCCTGGCGCCGGCGGCAACCTTGATCCGGATCTTCGAAAAGGGTATCGAGGCTGCGGAACGCTTGCCCGACCGGCCGCTGCGGACCGCTGTCCAGGCGATCCTCGCAGCCCGAATCGGCACGCTCGAGGTGGAAGTCGGGCGCCTTCCCCGCGCGCAGGACTTCTTCGATTTCGCCGCGCGGTCGGCACGGGAGATCGGCAACTCAAAATTGCTGGCGGGTGCGCTGACGGGTTGGGCGACCGCCCTGGCGCTCCAGGGCCAAACGGGCGAAGCCGCCGCGAAGCTGGGCGAAGCCCAACGGGCGGCGCATGAAGCGCCGGACAGTCTGGCCGAGGCTGTGGCGCTGTTCCATGTGGGGCAACTTCACCGTCGCGCGGGCCGCTGCCAGGAGGCGGTCGATCGGTACGGCGAGGCGTTGGCGATATTCCGCCGGGAGCACCGCGACGATCTCGAGACGGGCGTCCTGTTCGAACTCGGCGTGGTCTGCGCGCGGATCGGGAAACACGATGCCGCCCTGGGCCTGCTGAACGACTGCCTCAAAAAGCACCGGCTACAGCGTTCAACCTGCGGCGAGGCGCGGACGCGAGTCGCGATCGGGGATGCGTGGCTCGGCGCGGGCGACGCGCAGGCCGCGGCAGGGGAGTTCGAACTCGCAGCGGAACTCTCGCGCGCCTGTTGGGACCGGATCACCTTGGGCCGTGCGAACTTCGGCCTCGGGCTGGTGGCGCGACTGGCTGGAGACCGGGAACGCAGCCTGGAGCGGCTGACGTCGGCGCTCGAGTTGGCTCGCGAATGCTCCGATCCCGAAGGAGAAGCCCAGGCCCGGGCCGAACTGGACCGGCTCACCGCCGGACACAGCTAAACCTCAAGGTCTGAGTGCTCCCCGCGTCCACCTTCAGGGCTCTCGATATCGTGCCGCACGAACTCTCCACCTCGACCGCATAATCCCCCGGCGCCACGGGCACTTTCGTGAGTCCGGGGCCGATCTCGAAAGTCCGGTTCATCGGGCCGCGGATGCGGACCCTGGCCGGCCCGCCCGATCCGTTGTCGAACCCCACATCGCTGGCCGCGAACATCGCACGCTCGTAGATGAGCTGATACTCGTACTGAGGCTCGAAGATCTTCCAATCGCTCTTCCCGGAAACGACGGCGCGCGCATCCGAAGGCGCGGCCGCAATCCTGTAGCGCCCCGCCATCAAACGTGTCGCGCGCGTGCCGCCTGGCGCAAGCGTGAAACGCCGGACGGAGCCGAAGATCTCGGCATCGATCGAGATATCGATCGCGAAGTCCGTCCGATTCTCGATCTTCAGGGAAGGCGGCGCCGGCGCGGGCGCGCTGGAGACGATGCGGAGATCGAACGGATTGCTCTCGTTGTTGACGGACCTCAGCACCACGCGTCCGGCGCGTAACGGACGCGGAGCCGAAGCCAGCACCACTGAATCGGACCAATAGACAATCGGCAGCTTTTCGCCATCGAATACGATCTCGCCGCGAGTGTCGCCGAACTTACTCCCGCGGAAGCTCATGACCGGCGAGTCCTCCGCGTCGTCAACAGAGACACGGTCCAGCTGCGGCGCCAGGGCGCGCGCGCGGATGATATCGTCAACGGTCTTGGGAGGGCTGTCCTTGGAGTCCTGGGCAAATCTGATTCCGGGGGGCGCCTGGGGGGATTGGGCGTCGAAAAAAGCCGCCCGATACACTACGTCCTCGATGTGGAAGCCGGCCGTCAGGGTCGGTGGACGCGGCAGAACGTTGGGAGTCGAACGGCGGCCGGCGGTCGTGGGGGCGGTGGAAACGACCGGAGGCGGCCGCGGCGCGAGAGACGGATAGAGTGCCTGGATAGACTTGAACAGCGCGTCGTAATCTGCCGGCGGCGTGCGCACATGGCGAAGGCCGGGGGCTGCCACCGCGCCTCCCTGCATGATCTGCGTGACCTGGTAACGGTCGAATGTGCCGGAGGAGGTGACTTCGATCAGCGGCGTGCGGGACGGTGTCGACGCCTGGCGCGGCGCCCCGGCGGGATCGGTGATATTCAGCCTGCCCTCGACGAACCAACTGGCCAGCGCCATCACGCGCGCGCACTGATCGAGCTGATCGAACGAGGGCTGCTCCTGCGCGTACCGTTCGAAATCGCGCGTCAGCGAATCGGTGAACTTGACGACCGGGCCACTGGGCGCGTAGCCTTCGGTCATTTTCTGCCAGTTCACGCGGAAGCGCGCGTCAAAGACGGCCGAGAGCGGGTCCGGCTCGTAGGAGTGCCAGCGCGCGGGCTCGAACCACAGGCGCCACATCGTTTCCTGGGCGCTGTATTCGCGCGGCCGAACCCCGGCAATGGCGATGTAGGATTCGACCGCTGAGCCGATCTCGCCGCGCGTCATGTTGTCGCGCCCCAGACTGAGCGCCTTCATCACGCGATCGGCCTCGAACATCAGACCGCCCAAGCGGGAGCCGGCCAGGCCGCCCTCGTACCGGACCGGCGCCTGTCCCGGAGGATCGGCGGGACGGCGCGGATCGATGCTGATGGCCGGCAGCCCTTTTCGGTAAGCACCGATGGCCGCCACCAGGAGGTCGGACCGGAGTGGTTCCCGGAAGTAGTCTTCGAAACCGGCAACCGCCGCACGGCGATCTGCGGGGAGATAACGAACGGCGACGATATCCGTCAGGCGGTCGAGGGCGTCCGTGGCCGGACCGGGTTTCGCGGCGAACTCGACCCAGTGGGTGTCCGCGGCTCCCGGCAGGACAAAGCGTCCGGCAAGGAGTTCCCTTACCGGCGGCGCGGGCGACGGCGCGGAGCGCGCCGCGCGCAAAGCCGCGTCTTGGGCCGCAGTGGCTGCGGGTATCCGAAGGGGTGGACCCTCTGCCCCGAGACGGCGCGCAGCAGCGACCGGCGCATCGAGAATGTTCCAGAATGGCCCGGCTGCGGCGTCGACCACCGCCGAAAGGGAGGCTCGCGGCAACTGGAGAACGCTTGCTCGCGGCGCGGTCCGTCCGCCCCGTCGCCAGAAATTGAACGTAAGGACATCCAGTTCACGCTGGCGCTTTGCGTTCAGCTCGCGAAGGAAGGCGCTGCCCGAAATGGTCCAGTTCGGCGTCCCGGCAAGGGCGGCGTCCCACTCGGGCCATCCTGACGGCGAGAGTCCGCGGTTCGGAACATCCACCAGGATGAGCGCGTCGACGACGTCCGGTCCGGCAAGCTCGTCGACGGCGCGGCGGGCCAGCAGTCCGGCGATCCCTTCCGTCCAAAGGTGACGTTTCGCGCCGTGCGGCAGCGCGCGGAGAGCGCCAGCGAGCCGCTTCGCCGCCGCGCCGGGATCGTCTGCGCGCAGATCGCAGGCAAACTCGAGCGTGGCGTCGTAGGGCGAAGGAGCGGCGCTGACAGCCGGCCCGGCCGCGTCGCGCGCTACGATTGCGATAAGCCTGGCGGTCGCCGGATCGCCCGCAATCACTGCAAAGCCGGGCGACTCAGCGCGCGCGAGCGCCGGGAAGGACAGGGCCAGGATCAGAAACCGCAACATACCTTGGTTTACTCCGCCTTTCCGGGGCGAATCTCCAGTGTGTAACGGCCCGCTGGGATGTTCTCGAATCTGGCGCCCGGTTCCGGTGTTATGTCCTCCTCGACCTCAGCGAGATACTCGTTCCCGGCTTCGACGGAGATCAGCACCGCGGTATCGCCCGCGCAGGCGACAGTGCGGTCGAATCTCACCTCGACATCTTGCGCCTGGCGCAACTCGATCGGGCCTTCCGCGGTTTGCCACGGCGGTCCGGAGCCGCCGGTGGTGCGAACCACTCCCGCGCGGATTCGGGATGACGCAGCGAATCGGTAGTGGAACGGGCGCAACGGACGGGCGCTGATGCGCCGGTGAGACGGGCGAACGCGATCGGCGGCCACCCGCTGCCTGGCGACAGGCAACAGGTCCAGAGCCTCGTCGATCGCGACTGCTGCCCGATGCGTCTTGTCGAGCAACGCCGGTTCGGCGGCGAGGTGCGCGAGGAACTCCGCGGCGTCGTCCGCCGGCATGTCGCCTGACAGGTACTCGTCCACATCGTCGACAAGGCCGTAATCGGCTTCCTCTTCTTTCATCACTGGCTCCTCAGGGGCGAACCCCGAACGAGTACGTCTCCACTTCGCGATCGGCGCCGCCATTGGACGCCATTCGCAACTCCAGGAGGTAATCCCCCGACGGCAATGCCTGCGCCGGTATGGTGAAGTCGACGTGATCCGCGGCGGCCGCCGCACGGCCGCTCCAGACCTCGCGCCCGTCGGGATCCTGAAGGATCGCCAGCAACGTGGCGCCGGATGCGATCCTGGCGCGGATGTCGAGCACGAAACGGACCTCGCGGGCAGGCGGACGGATGCGCAGGACTCTCGCGTCGGACCTGCCCAGTGTGACGCCCGGACTGAGTTCGAACTGAACGGGCTGAGGCGCGATTGCTGCCGCCGAAGCCGCCGCGGCCAACCGGGCTTTTTCGGCATCGAGGGCAACCACGCGGCGCTCCAGCCGGCTCCCGCGGACGGCCAACCAGGAGCACATTGCAGCCAGGAGCACAACCATCGCCCAGGCAAATCCGGGGGCCCACAGCCAGGCCCAGGCCGCGCGCTTTCGTTCGGCAGGCGCCGGACGAGCAAGTCCGATGATCGCGCTGGAGAACGCCCGCGCCTCTTCGAGTCTGGAGCGGAGCACCGGATCGACGGATAAGCGGCTGTCGAGTTGCTGTCGGGCGCCCTGGCTGAGCTGATCGCAGTGGTAGTCGCGCAGCAGTTCCTCCTCGATGGCCTCCACCTGTTCGGCCAACGCCGGCTCGTGGAAGAGACGCTGGTCCATCTGCTCGGCCTCGGCGTCGCCCATCGCGCCCAGTAGATATTGCCGGATTTGCGACTCGTCAATCGACATCCGCTTTTTCCCATCCCGGACCGAGCCGTTTCTCAAGCGCCTGCTGCACCTTTTGGCGAAGGCGAAAGGCGCGCAATCGCAGGTTCGACGGCAAAATGCCCAACGATTCCGCGAGCAGTTCCCGGTTCGTGGTCGTGTAATACCGATACAGCAGTTCGCGGTCACTCGGGGTGAGCACGCCGTGAATGATGTCGAGCAACTGGCGCCGATAGATGGCGGAGTCCGGCTGAGGCCACTTCCTGCGCGCTGTAACCCTCGGCATATGGCGTTCCAGTTCGCCAGCGTCGCCAACGGGCAGCAAGCGCTCCCGCCATGCCTCCTTGGCGACGAAGGATGCGATGCGGAACAGAAACGGCGGCAGACCCTCGTCGTCCACATCCTGGCGGATCAGGAGGCGGAAGGCGCGCAGCATCGTTTCCTGGACACCCTCCTCGCTGTGCTTGGGGTTACGCCTCTGGAAATACCGTTGGATGGGATAGTAAAACGCCTCGAGCCTGCGCCCAATCTCTGCTGCCAGGTCCGCAGTCGCGGTGACGAGAGACTCGATGTCCCGGATGCGGTTGTCGAGCAACGGGTCTGACGCCCGGCGCGCGTCGATCCACGAGTGCTCATCCGCGGGCAGCGAGTTACGCACGAAATCCCGGAGGATCTCACATTCGAGGGAATCGAGCTCCTCGAAGACCTGCGGATCCCGGAAGTACTGCTCCTCCAGCCGCGCGGCCTCCTCCGGGGCGCAGCGCGCAAAGAGATAAGCGCGGAGGAACGCATCGCTCGTGGGTGTGTCGGAAGTCATAGGCATGGTTAACTCATGCGCCCCGGTACGCTTCGTTTCGGCGCCCTCCGGCAATTCGGGGCGGCCAAACATCGCGCGCAAAAGCGCTCGGAACCGTAGCCTGCCCTCGACAGGACCACATTCCGCCGGAGGAGCACCACCTTGCGGATATTGGAGATAGTAAAACAAAAACTCCCGCTCTTTCGCTCCAAGACTGCGGAACGAGGCGCCGCATAAACGCGCCGCGGCCGGCAATGGACGCTCGCCATCGGGAGCGCCTGTGGCGCGCGCCGCCTGCAGCGCCTCGCGCCAAAGATCGCCGGCCCCGGCCGGCTCAGCCGGCGCGCAGCGGCGCAAACACCGTCCGGCTTCCGTATCCGGATCCGGCGCCGCCCGCGACCGGAAGAATCTGACCAGGGCGAGATAGACGTGCGCCGCCCCGGAAGAATGCTTCTCCAACACTGCGTTTCAGCATATTCCGCTTCACCTTCGTTCGCAAATCACTCCGCCAAAAGCGGTGACTTCAATTGCCGCCGGAACGCGTCTCCCAAACTACGGGTTTGGGCGTCCGATCAGCCCGGAAGAGGCCCCAGAACGGCTCGACCGGGGTCTGGGTCTTCCATGGCTGGTCGAAGGCCTCGAACCAAACGAACTTCACCTGGGTCCGGCTCAACTGGCGATAGAACGCCGCCTGCTTTGCTTCACTGGCCGCCGGGTCTCCCGCCGAAGGCAGTCCTACCTCCTTCAGCAAGACCGGTTTCGACACCCATTCGGTCAATCTCCGGAACCGTCTCTCGACCCACTCGACGGCGAGGGAAGGGTCGCCAATCCGCTGATACCACGGATGGACATTGGGAAAGAGCCAATCGCCCAATTGCCGCACTTTGGGATCGGCGTAGTCTCCGACTTCCTCGGTGGTCGTAACCGGTTTTCCGGTCGCCTGGCGGAGGGTCTCAATGGACTGGCGGACGGCCTCATAGGTGTAGCGGGAATCCATGCCCTCGTTGCCCACGACGAAGCCGAGGACAAGAGGGTCGCGGCCCGCCCTTTTCGCGGCGTCCATTTCCGAGGCGTCCGAAGGGTTCCATACGCCATAGAGCATCTTCCGGAAGCCCGCCCGCGCAGCGAGGCCAGGCAAACCGTCGAGCCTGCCATAGGTGACCAGTCCGTCGAACCCCGCCGCGCGAAGCACCGCCAAATCCGCCTGTACACTGCCCGACGGCGGAGCGATGCCGCGTTGGGGATTGGAGTGCGTCGGGGAGTAGGCCACCCAGCGCAGCGACAGCAAGTGCGACACCCAGGGGGCGCCGCGGAAAGGGGCGCACAGTTGGGCTTCGGTGGGCGCCGGACGGAAGCCCAGAACCCCGGCCGCCGCCAGAACGGCGGCAATAACAACGAAACGGGCGCGCCCCATCGGAACCACCTCAGTTCTCGAAGTTGATGTCGTCCAGGTAGAAAGTCACGCCGTTCGGGTTGGCGGTTTTGGTAGCCACCCAGACGAACCCGCCGATGACGCTAGAGAGATTGGCATTCTCCAGGTTGATGGTATATTGGCGCCAGTCGGTGGTCAGTGACTGCATACCGAGGCTGGCCTCATAGCTGTCGCGGTACGGGCTGCCGGGTTTATCGATTCCGCCGGTTTTGAACTCGACGAACGTCGGATTGTCGGCTCGGGCCCAGAAAGTCAAACGCCGGTAGCCCGACAGGTTCCGCCCCTGCTGAGTGCCCCAGTTGTCGGCCGGATGCTGGAGATAGATCCCGCCCCAACCGGCGCGGCCCGGCCGGTACGACACGCGGACGCACAACGGAGGGGAATGCGGATTCACCGTAGACGACGGGTTCCACTCACAGGCCGGCGGCCCGGACTGGCAATCCTCCATCCATCCCGAAGCGACGAAGTTCGCTAGGACGTCGAAGGGCTGCCGCGACGCGGAAGGTTTGGCGGGCGCCTCTTGTGCAGCCGGCGCCGGGGCGGGCGACGCCGCACTGGTTCCCTGCGTCGGCGTGCTCTGACAGGCCGCCAACAGGAGGAAGACCGGCGCGGATAAGCAATAGCAGAAGATTGTGAATCGCGATTTCTTCATGGGGTTTCAGGCTCCTTTCCACACTCAATAAATGACTCCTCGGCCTCCGCCGTTTCGGCGAACGTCATTCAAACCGAATGTCGTCCAGGTAGAACGTCACGCCCCCGGGATTGTCCACGCTCACCGCCACCCAGGCGAACGCGCCGATCACGTTCGAGAGGGATTCCCCCCTCAGATCGATGGCGTAGTGCGTCCATACCCGGTTGAGACGGATCACCTCCATGCCGCGGTCGTAGGAGTCGCGATACGGCAGTTTCGGATTGTAGATGCCGCCGGTCTTGAACTGGATGGCCGCCACGGAATCCGCGCGCGCCCAGAAAGTCAGGCGCCGATAGCCCTTCAGAGAGTGCCCCGGCAGTTGTCCCCAGTTATCCGGGGGGAACTGCAGATACATGCCGCCATAAGTCGCGGCAGCCTGATACTTCACGCGCACGCAGTCGGGAGCCGAGTGTGGATTCTCCGTCACAATCTCCCAGGAGCAGGCCGGTGGGCCGGGAGCACAGTCCCCCATCCAACCCGACGCGGTGTAGTTGGACAGCACGTTGTAGGGTTCGGGGCGAGCCAACCACTTGTAAAGCAGAAACGGCGCGAGCAGAATCAGAGCTAGAACGGCCGCGCGGACCGGCCAACGAGGGACGACCGACGGTGTGCCTATCGGCTCAAACAGGAGCCAGGCACGCGGCTCGACCTCGGGCTGCGCGAGGAAGAAATCGAACGCCGTTCCGTACGCTTCGAAACGCCCCGGGACGTATCGGTGCTGCACTCCGACAAGGGCGCCCAGATTGAGGTCGAAAATCCCGGCGCCGCTGATGCCGCCCAGGTTTACAATCCCGGAGCCGTGGATGGATAGGCGCTCGTACTCGATCCGGGCGTGACTGCCCGTCCCTTGCTGTGTTGTCTCTGTGCCACTCAGAATCGGCTGTCCCGCGTCGATTAGTCCATCGATTATCCCCCCTTGGGGTCCGTCACCTCGAAGCGGGTAGCCGAAGATCAACACCCTCCGCGATCTCCAATACGCCGATTTCCTGTTCAGGGGAGTTGCCGGATCCAGAGAAACGGCGGGAACGTACTGCACATCGAGGTCGGGCGGCTTGCCAACGAGACGGAGCACGGCCGTGTCGGCGGCCACTGACTCGAGGTTTCGCACCCACTCCAGCTCGATCTGGCGGCCCCGGTATCGGGCATGCACCACGCCGGCACCGGGCAACTTGTTGTGCGCGGCGGTGACAGCGAGCTCAGGCGAAATGAAGATCCCGCTCCCCCAGCAACTCACGTCGAGGTCAGCGCCCAGATGGATCGAGAACGTCGCCTCCCGAAGCCGTTCCTCCGCCTGGTCGACAGATTGAGGATTGGGTCTCCAGGGCCGCCGGCGGCGGAGCGAACTGAGAAGGCGCGCGAGCTTGCGCAAAAACAGGCCGCTGCCCCGGTTCCGCTTCCAGACCGCGCGTTGCTCCGCCGCGACCTCGTCCCAGTCGAGCGCGCGTTCCGCGACGCCCCGCTCATTCATGAAGCCTCGCAATTCGCCGACGAGTTCGCGTAGCCGCGAATCGTCGCGGCGGCGCCTGTCTGTTTCCTTCTCCTTGCTCATATCGTAGATTTCTCCGGAAGCCCAGGGTCGAATATCAGGCTAAGCGGCCGACCCCACAGCCCGCGATAAAGGGCAAAACCCAAGAGTCCGCAGAGTTTCCGATTCACTTCGAGCAGACGCCGATCCAGCGCGTCCTCGCTCGGGCGCCCGGCGGCGACCGCATTCTCCACGTCGCACACGGCTTTTCGCACCGCGCTAACATACATTGCTTCCCAGCGACTGAATTCCTCGTTCGGAATCCGGCGCGGCGGAGGCGTCCGGTCGGCGGTGCGCACCAAGGCAAAGACCTCCGGGCCGTTCGTGACGAGCGCGAGGCGGTCTCCACACTCGAATCCGGCTCGGTAGTCGGAGGCGCTGAATCCGAAGTAAGGGCCCGGGAATCCCGACAGATCCGGTAAATGGGAGTGAGCGAATCCAACGCATCCCGCATGCCCCGGAGGGCAACATGGCGCGACACCCTCGGCATCTCCGCTCGTCAAGTGTTCTAGCCAGGCCCGCTTACCGTCAAACACGATACAGCCGCCCCATTCGACCTCCTTGCCGGCCTCCAGCGAATTCGCGCGCAGCCGGCCGAAGCTGACTTCCAGGTCCGACAAATCCAAGCGAACCGGTAGCTGGGCGCTCAGCAGCCTTCCGCTACAGATCGCTGGGAGAAAGCGCTCCCCTGCTGAAAACATAGAACGCAGAGTCATCGAATTCAAGGGGCTGCCGATCCCGACATCCTTTAATGCGCTCACCAGCTGCAGCGTTTCACGGTGAGGTATGCGATCCGTTCCACCCCTGCGGTAAACGACATCCGTTACCGTTTCCGGGTTGTGGCGCTCGCGTGGGTGGCGCGGCGGCTCGCCGGCGAGCCCCCGACCCGGGAGTTACGTTGATTCCTTAATTCGGATGACAAATCTATGGGGCAAAATGACAAAGCAGTTCTTGTTTCCATGGGAACGCCGCTGCTGGCTCGCGCCACGCGCGCTGTCTTCCCGGCACAAACCACAATCGCCGAATGCATTCACGAGATCAGCCGCCTGGAGCCCGCGGATGCAGCCGAGCGCCGCGTCGTGCAGCAAATCCGCCGCGAGACCCACGGCGTTCGCTTCGATATCCTCCTGGTCCTCCAGGGCGGGCGGATCGACAAGGTCCGGCCCGAACAGCGCCTGGAAGAGATTGCCGCGGAACGCGAGGTAAAGACGCCGGCTGGGGTGGACAAACAACTAGTGGCGCAGATCGAGCTGCAATCTTACGCGCCGGTGGGAGGCGCGCGTTGAGCGGGGCGGCCGTCGTTGCGCTCGAGTTCCAGCGGCTTCAGCCGGTGTTGTTCCACGCCGGGATGACGTGGACGCCGGGTTCGGGGGAAGCTGCCCAGGTGCTGATGCCGGGCGGGGGGCGGCTCTCGCTTCGTCCGTTCTGCCCGATCGCTACGCTGGCGGACCACTCGCGCCGCGCGCGAGCCGCGGCGCTGGCTACCCAGAACGCGGCCACGTTGACGGGAATGGCGGACGAGCGAGCCGGCCTCGCTCATTTCCTGGCAGTGATCGCGCCGGGCGTTGCCCAATGGGACTCCAAGGGCGGCTTCGCGCCAGCGTGTCCGGCGGGCGCGCTCGGTCCCGAATGGCGCTCCTACGGGGCGCAGCTGCCTTCACCCGCGTTTCCCTCGCCGTCGTTGCTAATCTTCGGACGATTCTGGCTGCTGTTGGCGCGCCCGGCGCAGGGTGCCGCGCCCCGATCCTTCGCGGTGTCAGTGGGAAACGATCTGCTGGAGAGCGACGGCCGCTTTCGCGCGGTTCGCGATATCTCGCTGGAGTGGGCGCGATCCGCGGACCGCGCCTCGCGGCCGTCCCCACGGACGCCGGCGCGCCCCGAGGCAGTGCCCGGGTTCGTGGAAGCCCTGCGCGAGCTCCGCGCCACGGGAGCGGTCTCAAGGGGCGACCTGCTGCTTTTCGGGGGCGCGCCGCCCTTGCTCGGCCATGTTCTCCCCGGGGCGGCCGGCCGGCTTGCGATTGCGGCGCGGCTGGGGTCGCCGCCACGGACGCCGCTTTCCGGGATGTGTGTTCTTCGTCGCGACGGCGATGCGGCGCGCGGACGCTGGGTGGCGGATACCCGCCCCGTGTGCTTCGGCACCGACCCCGGCGCGAACGAGTGGGCGGCCGCGCCCTCACCCGGCGTTGCCCTGGCGCTGCTGCTTCGCTACGCGGCAGTGCGGTTCGCCGCGAACGGGAGGTTCCATGAACAGGAGTGAATCGCAGGCAGAAACGGTGGCATTACGGATCGATCGTCAAGTGCTGCGCGAAATCCACGGGATTGCGCGTGCACATGGTGCGGACGAGTGCATGGGCCTGCTGTGCTCCCTTCCGCGCGAGACGGCCATCAGCAGCGCCTACCTGCTGGCGGCCGAGACGGCGCCTGGTCACGCGGAGACGGAGCCGTTGGCGATCAAACACGGTGCCGAGGAGATCCGCGCCTCCGGGCAGACGCCGCGTGGCGTCTTCCACTCGCACGGGAAACTCGCCGTGTTCCACTCCGCAGTCGATGATACGACCATGCGCCGCATCTTGCCGGCCATGGCGGACAGCGTCGTCGAGCGTTTCGGCGGGCTGACAACGCCTTGGACTGCCGAGCCGGGGCAGGCCGCCCTGCCGCTTCCTGACGGCCGCGTGCGCGTGTTTCGGCTGACCGCCGGGCCCGTGACGTGCGGTGCCGAGGTGGAGTGGACCGGGATCCGTCTAGAACGGCGCGAGACCGCCGAGCCGGCAGCGACGCACCGTGTTGGCGAACTCGAGTTGGCCGCTGGCGGCATTGTCATGAAGCTGGGAGTGCCGGAGGGCGCGTCGCTTACGGCAATTGATTCCGATACCGCTCCCGCCCGAGTGGCACGCTTGTATTCCCTGGTGGTGAACTGCGCCGGCGAGTTCGACGCTCGCTGCCTGGAATTGACCGAAATAGGCGCCGAGACTTCCGTGAAGTTCGAACCTTGCGAGATCCTCCCGGCCTGCGACGATGAGGCACGCCCCGCCGGGGGCCGGTTTCTGACGGCGAGGCCGTGCGCGGGGAGACACTGCGCATGAGCTACTTCTCGCGGCAGGAAATGATCGCCGGCTGGCGGCAGGACACGCTAGGCGCGGCTCGCGTGCTGGTATATGGCCGTAACTGGAAGGGCACGTTCCTGGTGTGGGCTCTGGGGAGCCTGGGCGCGCAGGATGTCGCGTGGTTGGGCCCCGCGGTCCCGTATACCGATGCGTTTGTGGATTTTCTCGCTATTGAGCACGCGCCGGGCCTGGGCGGCGCGTTTTTCTGCTATCCCTTCGAGCCTCAGGGCCCCGCCGAACTCGACTGGATTTTGATGGAACCACGGCTGAGCCTGATTGTGGCCGCTGGGGGTCCCGCGTGCCCTATGCTCTCGGCGGTCGCCGCCGCGCGGGGTATCCCGTTTCTCGCCATCTCGGGATCCGTGAGCGGAACAGCCCGCGAAACGGATCACCCCATTCCGGCGATGATCGCTGCCGCCCTGGCGGCGGACGAGTTCCGGCAACTCGTGAATCCCCTGCCGGATCTGGTGGACCGCGAGTTCGGCGCTGCGTCGGTCTTCTCCGTGGCGCCGCATGCGCCCGGCCCTGTCGTGGTAGTCGGGGTGGGCGGCGTCGGTGTGTACACCGCGGTCCTGCTGGCCGCATGCGGAGTGACGCTCGCGTTGATCGACGGCGATGCGGTAGAGCCGGCGAACCTGAATCGTCAGGGCTTGTTCACGGCGGACGATGCCAATGCCGGGCGTGCGAAATCGGTGGCTGCCGCCGAACGGTTGCGGCGGCTGTTCCCCGGAGTCCGTGTCAGCGGCTGGCGGGCGTGGGTGGACGACGGCTCCGAGGCTCTGCTCCGGGAGGTCGCGCCCTCGGTCATCGTATCGGCTGTAGACAACGGTGCGAGCCGGTTGCTGCTTTCCGGCTTCGGGGCGCGGCTGGGGACACCGGTCGTACAGGCTGGCACGGACGTGTTCTCGGCGGATTGCTTCGTTCAGGACCCGGGCGGGTCTTCCCTCGATCAGCAAATGCGCGGAGCGCTGCGGGCCGCCGCGGCCGCCGAGTCGATCCGCCGGCTCGGCGGGTGCGCGGTCAATCCGAGCTATGTGGTGCCGGGCATGCTGGCCGGGGCGTTTGCGGCGGCGCGCGTTCTGGCCCTCCTCGGGGGGGGCCGGGATCTGCCGTCGCTGCATTGGCGCTCCGGGGTTCTTCCTCGGGGGCGCCGGGAGATTCGGGATGAGTTCGCAATCACGATGGAATGACACTGCACTGAATTTGACTGCCGAAGTGAATCGGAGCGGCGCGAGCCCGCCGGTATCGGTCGCCGCCAATCCGCTGCTGGAACTGCTCTTCGCGGATGTCCAGGGCCGGCTTCCGCCGCCGATCCGTCAAAAGTTGGCAGACGCTCCGAGCCCGGCCGAATTCCTGGACTGGTTCGGCGCGGCCCTCCTCTGGCGCGTTCTTCCGCCCGGGGTCGATCGCGCGAAGCTGCTCGGCGAGGCTGTCGGGGGACCGGAGCAGGTCGCGACGGCGTGGGCGCGGGCCGTCGCGTCGCGCTCTGAGGAACGGGCCGCTGACGAGCAGTTCGCCGCTGAAGTGTGTTGCCTCCTTTTCCGGTTCGGCCTGGTGGCGCTCCTGCTGGCGGCTCGATGCGGGTTGGTTTATCTCGCCGCACCCCCCGAGTCGTTGTGCTTGACCGCCTGGTGGCTTGGCGCCATCGTCTACCTTCCGCTTGCGGCTACAACCGGACACGGCTGGTGGCCCTTGGCTGCCACTGGTCTGTGCCTGGTCGATGTAGCGGCGCCGGCTTGGGTAGAGCGTTTACGCACGACAGTCTTCCGCCTTGCTTCCTGGCCGGTGCCGGCGCACCAGCGCCTGGACGCGTTCTATTTTGCGTGGCGGGCTCAGGCAGTTGCCCTAGCCGGCTTTTGCCTGCTGCGGTTTGCCGGCCGTTGACTCGCAAATCAGGTGTGCGCCGCTCGTTCCGGACGGAGCGGTAGTGCGGCTGCGTTGGTTCTGGTACGGAGTTTCTGGGCGCGCGGGTTTCATATGGTAGGAAACGTCGGGTCAATACGCAGCATATGGCATTGTGGGTGGCCTTCCGGCGCGGCGGGGCCGGGATTCCCCCCGGGCTGCGCGCGAACTCGCGGGCGCTGTTTCGCCGGGCGGTTGCGGGGGGGAACTCGGGTGTGCCCGGTTCGCCGGGCTAGGATTGCCTTCGGGCGTATTTGCTGTATTTTTATGGGGCTTAGATTCGTGGGTCTCCGGTCTTCGGTCTTTTGGTTCCGCGGCCCCTCTCTCGCGGGCGGGCTGGCTCCGCTTTTGCCGACTCGGGATCGTCCGGTCGCCTGCGGGCGTGTGGGCGCGAGTGGCTGCGTGGCCGCAGGCGTCGTCGCTAAACATAACCCCTCCGGGCCCTTGCTGTTGGGTTTCGCGGCGCGGGCCGCCGCGCTCTGCGCGTCGGCTTGCGGGGTCAAGCGCTGCACTTTGCTGCATTACGATATAAAGGTCCTTTTACCCCTTGACAATCTACACGTTGGTCGTGTAGTGTTCCAAGTGCAGCTAACCGAAGTTAACTGCGATAAAGCGGTTTATCGTGCAGCGGCGGGCTTCCGCGCCAGTCGGAAACTGTCGCGAGGTCCCGCGGCCACATGCCGCACTAGAAACGGCCGTTCGTCCAATTGGGAGATCGCGATGAATCCGGTGCCGTCCTCGCAGCTATTGACCTCTGAGGAGGTCTCGACCTGGCTTCGAATACCCAAATCCAGTCTGTATAAGCTGTGCAAGCAAGGGAAGATACCGGTAATCAGATTAGGTAAACACTGGCGGTTTGATCGCCGAACGTTGGAACGGTGGTTGGCTCGGGGAGCGAACATGGGCAACGAGCCGCCGCGGCCGATCCGCGGGACCGGAGTTGAAGTATGAAAACGGTCAGGAGCGGCGTTGAAAAGCCGACCTTCACGAGGCTATTGCGGGCATCTGGTCACCGATGCCCGATATTCAGCCTGTCTGTACGATTCCGTACGCCAAAGTGGGCGATCTCGGGTGAGGTTAACTTTGGCCGTCGGCCCCCGTATGAGAATTCGGCACGGTACCCGGCAGTGTCCGACATTTCGCGCTTACTGAGCCGCCTTTGCGGTTTCAATAACCTCGCGGAGGCGTGATGGCTCATCTCGCTACAAAAAGGCAAGTCGCCGCTCTTTTTGACACCGGCTGGTGGCAGGAGCTAGAGCAGCAACTTCGATGTGCACTCGACCGGGAGCCTGCGGATGCCAAGTGCGCCTTTCGGTTAGCAAATCTTCTATTCTTTCGTGGCCAGTGGGAAGAGAGTCTCCGCCTTTTCGACCTCTGCATCGCGCAACAGTGGCCGGGGCCGTTATCCCTCAACAACAAGGGAGTCGTACTTACGTTTATGGGCGGTGCACGTCCTGCCATCGCCTGCTTTCAGGACGCCGCCGCATGTGCGCCGGCTCTTTTTAATCTCGCCATATTGTGCGAGCGTCTCGCAGAGGACGGGGGAATCTTGCCTCCAGTTGTAGCGGACACGCTCAAAAGGAATATCGGAGATGCCGTCGCGGTTGCCATGGACTCCTTCGCTCAGGCGGATGCCGCCCTATGGGCGCACTCTAACGCACTCGATCGCCCGCTGTATCTCTGGAAGGAAGACATTCCAGGCGGCTTTGGTTTCGCTTCTGCTCAGGTTTTAGATGACTTACAGGAGGCCCATACTCTCCTGGCGAGTGCGACGCAATTACTTGAGGAGCACAGATGGCGGGAGGCTATCGAACGTTTGGATGCTGCAGCTGCTATGCACCGGCCGATAGCGCCGCAAACGGTGGAGCCGCGGAATCGTGCCCTGATCGCAATGTGTCGGGAACACCGAGACTGTGCCCGACAGGCTTGGGACGCGGGCGACTTTGATGCAGCGCGCGCGAGCCTTAATGAACTGCTCGTGCTTCTTCCGGAGCTCCCCGATAAATCGGTCGTCCGGCAGATCCTTTCCGATGAAATCGGAAGCTTCTGCGATCGTATTCGCCAAATACCGCCCGGCCCTGATTGGGGTGGCCTTCAGGCGCGGACGGCCGTGGCCCGGTTACTTATGACCTCTTTCCAGAACCTGTTATCCGAGACGAACTCGGACGGGTCGCCAGCAGGGCAAGCTGGTTCGCCTGGGGACGATAAGCCAGCTCCGGAAATCGACCGGTTGCGGCCCGTGTGTCTCCAGGCATGGGCGCGGGAAGTCGAGTACTTGCGAGCAAGCGGCCGGTACGACGATGCTCTCATGCTTTTGGATATGGAGGAATGGCGCTGGTTCGGAGAACCCGAAAGAATCCAGTTGCAGCGAAGGGTTTATCTCGCAAAAACGGAAGCTCTCTGCGCCGCTGCCGATCAGGCCACTTCAGAAGCGCGCACTGAAGACGCTTACCGCTTTCTCGCGGAGGCCCGCGAAAGCGCTTCGCGGGCCGGCGATTCCACTTTGGTCGAGTCCTGTGATGTGCGACTCGCCCGTGTGGCCCTCTCGGACTCGGAACCGGACGATGCGGATTTGCGTCAATTGCTCGCTGCCGGCAACTTCGAGGAACTACTCGCTCGTTACGAACAACTCGTGCGTGAACACTCAGCGGGACCCGCCGCAATAGCGTGCCGGTCAGCGGCGATTGTCCGACTCGTCGAATCCGCCGAAACGGCCCTGCGGAATCGTCATTTTAGCGAGGCTATCAAGACTGCCCGCTTAGTTTTGTCGTATGAACCGGAATCGAGCCGCGCAAAGGCGGTGGAGCGGGCCGCCTGCGACAACTCTATCGACCGGGTGGCCGCGGAAGTGCAAAACGCGATCGATCGCGGGAGCTTCGATGAGGCTTCCGTTCTACTGAACACCGCTTTCGAAACGGATCCCGCCAACCCGAGGCTCATCGAACTCCACCGAGCCCTTGTCGCGGCTTGCTGTGAAACGGTCGCCGGAGGGTCTGATGAATACGACCACGCTTTGCAGTCATTTCTGGAATCCAAGGCTGCGCAGAATGTTCAGACTGCGTTTGAATCTCTTCTTAAAATGCGTACCCTCGCACCTAGCTCCGCTCAGACGCTTCGAGCATGGCCATGGATAGCGAATGAATTCGTTGAATACATCAAACGGCGATTGGAGGCCGACGCGTCGCCTGAAACGGCGCAAAGCTTGCTCAGGGAACTCAATCGGCTGCTGGCCATCGATGCTGAACTGAAACCGGCGCTCGCGCTGCAGGAACTGTTGCTGGCCGCTATCCGCGGCTCCGAGCAGGAACGGCGATCGACAAGCGGCGCTTTGCTCCGCCTTGCCGAGAAAGCCTGCAATGATCTTGATCCCGGTGAAGCAATGAATCACATCCGTCAGTTGGAGGAACTCGATGACCCTGGTCATCGGGCGGGCACCGCAGTTTGTAAGCAACGAGCGCTTCGGCAATTGCAAACGAAGATTAAGTGGCTTATCGCCGAAAACACCTCGCAAACACTCGACGATGCTGAGAATCTCATACGCATCCTGAAGCAATGGGACGAGTCGGCGGCGGCACCTCTTGATGACCGTTGGCACGAGCGGAAACAAGCACTTGAGAATCGCGTAAATACAGAGTCTGCCCTCGTCGCACTTCGGGGGCTCGCTGCCCAGTACCGGGACGCGCCACGCAAAATATTGCGCAACTTCGACCGCCAGCTTGCTGGGTTGCTGCTGATCGACCCACCCGTGCTCACGGCTAAGGAGCAACGTGAGTTGCTGGAGCTGCGTGCGTCAATTGTAGCTGCCTGCCCTTGGTGGGCACGACTTCGGCAGGCTAAACAGAACGGTTCCGGGAAAGGTCGCTATGAAAGCTAGAGTTATTGCCGTTCTCCTCATGGCGTGCGGCATCGCTGCGGGTGAGGAACATCGGTGGATTGCACTCGTTGATGTTTCGGGGAGTTCTGATGCAGTCGATCGGGAACGGCGATTGCGCCGCGAATTGCTCCAGTTGTCGCAAATCTTTCTCGCCGCTGGCGGTGAGGTCGACGGCCGTCGCAGCAGCGCTCTAAGCGTGTACTTCGTCGGCAATGAAGTTCGCCCTGCAGTTCCCAATAACGGCGCTCTACGCTGGGACAACGTTCCAGTCGAGATCATAGCTCCCGAACCTCCGGATCCTGGCACTCGGAGCCGGCTCGATCTGGGTCTCGAACGTGCGGCGAGCGAATTTCGGCAGGTTTCGAGTTTTACTAGGAAGCACCTGCTCATCATCTCCGACGGGGAACTTGACGTTGATCCGAACAATCGCCCTACGGGGGCGCCCTTTCAGGAGGAGGAAAGACTGGCTTATCGCCGGATATTCTCTGACACCATTCCTGCACTTCGGGCCGCTGGCGTGACGGTTGACGCTGTCGCGCTCGAGACTGGCAACTTGACCGAAGAGCACATCCGAGCACAATTACTTCGCACCCGCGGAGACACGGCGGCGGCGCAATTTCTGCGTTTCTTGGACGGGCAGAGAGGGGTCGCTCTACCCATTCGCGAAGGGCCTTACTTCCTTTACGCACTGGCAACTTCACTATCTGGCCAGTTTCACCTCGCGGCTGAGGAATCCGATCTGGCCAATGTCGTGTGGCAGACCATGTTCCCCGATTCCGTTCGGCAACGCGCGGTCGCTCCCGGCTCGCGCGCGTTGGTTGTCTTTGCCGCCGCTGGTGACCCGGTACGGCTCTGCGTCGGGGGGCGTGGAGACTTGCCGGACATCCTGATTCGCGATGACCGTCAGACCGGTGCGGTTTCTGTACAGCCGCCCAGTCAGGATATAAACGCACGGTATCATGCGACACAGAATTACACGGTATGGCTCATTCGTGCGCCGAATGCGACATGCGTCGAGCCGGGCACCGCGTATCACGGAAGTAATGTCGAGTTGCGATGGGTGCCGGGAAGTTCGTCCTGGTACCGCTTGGATATCCACGCCGACATGATGAGGTCAGCGGAAGGGCCCCCTTCGCTCGACTGGTGGCGAAACCATCTAGCGGAGCGCATCCGACAAAAGCAAGTGGTGGCCGTCGCGAAGATATGGCCTCCGAATAGTTCACAGCCCATAGATGTAAGTCTCGAACCGGAGCCCGTTTCGGAAGGCGACGCCGTTCTGCGCTTTGCCGCCCGGCGCTGGCGGCCAGCAACCGGAACGTACCGGTGCGAGGTGAAGGTCGTGGTCGGCAAGGGTGACTTGGCGTGGGAAGAACGTCTGCCAGCACAAGACCTGGTCGTGCCCGCTTGGCCATGGTGGGTCTATACCGTTTTCGTCGCGTTCGTTCTGACGTTAACGCTCATCATCTGGTGGTTCGTCGGTGCTCGAGTCCGAGCGTTCGTAGACGATACCGTTTTCTGGTGGCGCACTCGGCGTGCCTCGTTCGCATTCGTCATCCATACGGCCGACGGCCCGGTCGTAACCGAAGCGCGACACCCTAAAGCCGTTCGCATAACCGCCACCCCTGCGGGCCTAGATGTCGACTGTGGCATTCGAACAAATGGCCACCACCCGGCGGCGTTTTTTGAAGCGTCCGATCGAGGAAATTACCGACTCTATGTGGGGTCAGGCAAGGACTGGCAATATCGCCGGCTCACTGAGACTGATACAACGCCGGCGTTCGTCACTTTAAGACAGAACGGAGTCACCATCTCGCTACTGGATTTTGTGCAGAAGCACGCTGCATTCGATGTCAGGCACAGCGACGCAACCGTCCAAATCCGGCATATCGTGAGGTCGGCCCCAATTACCGAGAAAAGGAGTCACGCGAATGGACAGTCATGATATTTCCAAGACCCTGAACGGGCTCGCACATACCGTTAGGCCGACCCTGATCGTTGGCATTGGCGGGACCGGTGCCGCAGCGTTGCAGCAAGCAAGGTTGCGGTTTCACCAGTTCATGGGCCGGAGTTGTAGCTGGGTGGCGCTTCGTGCTTTCGACACGGCGCCGCAAGAGAACCGAACGCCTGCCCCGTTAGTGGAGAACACGGAATTCATCTATCTCGGTGGATTCGATGCTCAAAGCGTCATACATGACGTGATCGGTGGAAGACTGCCGCACTACTCGGAATGGCTCCCCCCGTGGTTAACATTCCAGCAGGTTGCGTCCGGCGCTGGGGGCATCCGGCCTATTGGGCGGCTCTGCTATTTCTATCAGCACGAACTCGTTAAGAACGCTGCAGATCTCGCGCTTAAGTCGATCCTGGACAAAAGCGCCGCCACCCAACACCTCCAAGAAGCCGGGGTCCGTGTGGATCTTGAAGCTGGGATCGATATTCACATCGTGGGTTCGCTTTGCGGCGGCACTGGTTCGGGCATCTTCCTTGATTTGGCGTACGACCTGCGGCGCTGGGCCAAGCAGCACACTAACAAGGAAGTCAAAGTGATCGGTCACCTAGTCCTTCCGGAGGCATTTCGTAACCTGCCGGTCGCTATGCGCTCGCTCGAGGCTAACTGTTACGCCGCATTGCAGGAGTTGGATCACTTTATGAACGCCTCCAGGGAGCGCGCTTGGCGGGTCGAGTACGAGCCGCAGCACGTGGAAGTCGATCAGGGGGCTCCGTTCAGCACCTGTTATTTGCTCAGCGGGCTTCAAAAGGGCGGCGGCATCGAGGATATCGACGGCCTCACCTCGATGATAGGCGAGGCTCTGTTCCTTCTGACCGCGACCGAAATGGGGCAAGAAGCGGAAAAGGGCGCGACCAATACGAGTCAACAGCAGAGGATCACCATTGATGAGCGGCACAGGGCTTGCTGCTACAGCAGCTACGGCCTGCTTGGCATTGAGATTCCGTCTGAACTGTTAGGCCACTCGCTTGGTGCAAGCCTCGCGCAGGACATGAAGCACCGGCTAATGGAGCCTGGACCGCGCCAGGACGAAGATGTTGACCGGCGTGCCGAGGCGCTGCCTGCCGTTTTAGGTCTCACTTCCGAGAACGTTGACGCATTGGTGCCGGCGCTTGATCTTGATACAAGTTCTGTCCAGTTTCTCATCGATAACGGACAGGAGGGTACCGCTCGTGTTTCGCTTCCGGAGCTTCTGTCGCAGGCGCGCGCCAGCCTCAGGAACCGTGCCGAACAGAACGCATCCCGGCAACCCTGCAATCCCGAGCAGTTGCGCAACACCCTGCGTGATGGTCTGCTCGAGATACTGCCGGCACCCAGTGGGTTCGATCGCTCGCTTCGATTCCTTGAAGGCGTCCTGAACCGGTTACGCACACTACAGCAGACCTTGGCAGCTCGTGCTGAGCAAGCCAGGCAAACTGCCGCGCCTCATCGCGCCGCTGCAGAATCCGTCGAACGCGATAATGTGCGGGACATCAAGAAGTACGAAGCCGAGCTGCATCCGTGGAAGGTAGTGATGAGCGAGGATGCGGCAGAACGTGTGCGCCGCACGCAAAGCCAGCAACTTGGTGGACATATCGCACTGGTGGACAGTGTTGTCGATAAGATGCGTCGTGTCCAGGCTATGTTTGCCAATCTTCGGCTCGAAGACCCCATCGAAGAAGGTCATTACTATCGAGTTCATAGGTCCCGCATTGGCGTTTGCCCTCTGGCCTGGTTCATCGATCTCTTGGAGCCGCACAGGCAGCGCATGATTGAGGACATTCTCAAGGGCCTCGCCGAGCAATTCGAGACATGGTCACTGATCGGTGCGGGCGAACTCAGTGGCAGGATTTACGATATTTGCACGAGAGCGATCCGTCTGCACTTTGACCGTGAAGCCGGCATGACATGTGACCATTTATTGGCCGATTGCTACGGGTATCCGAGCGCCCACTATACCGAAATTGTCAACACCTTCGCGTCCCGTGCTCGGGCGAGCTGGGAAATGCACGAAACGTACCCGCTCCGGAATAACGTGCTCGAAATGGCCTACATCGCCGCCCCTTCGAATTCCCGCATTTCCGCGACTTTGAATGGCACTCAACGAATGAAGGCTGTCGAACGGTCATGGCCTTGGTACGTTCCAATCTTTCGCTCCGAGCATGGGTTTTCCCTCATTGGCTTGAAACGCCTGGGCGACTATCGTAGCAGCTTCACAGAAGCCGTCGAAGTCCAACAACGCTACGATCTACACCTTTTCTTGGACAGGAACTGGGTTTCCGATCTGCCATTTCCCGACGACAACCTGGAAGAACTCGCGATTTTGCGATGGTTCAGCCTCGCTGAATGCGCCGGCGTACTCAACCGTGGGAACGAGTGCTATACCTTCTCCGCGAACGGGATGCCACCCGTCCCGCTGAAATGGTACCGGAGTGACTCTTTCAAAATGTTTCGCGAGGACCCCGCCATGGTCGCCGCCGCTCGCACGGCGGTCCAGGTGTCGGGTGTGCTTTCGAATCGTGAGGGGCTCGAGAAGTGCCTGGAACGATTGACAACTAAACTCGCTCAGGCCCGCGCGTGCGCGGTGGGGGGTAACGGCTACGCGGAGCAGCCGGCCAGCCGTGAGGTGCACCAAATACATCAAGAGATCCGAGCCATCCACGATGTTATGAGGGGCCCGGGCGCGAGGTTGTAGTGTGGTTCCATTACGCCAAGTATCGTGCGCCGGCTTAATTGCGATTGCACTTAATGAGAGTGGCTGTTCGGTTATCGACTCTCTCAGCGCCGAGGCGCGCGCATGGGGCAAAGAGTTTCGTCCTCTGCATGCGGATGCATCTGGAGAACTGAAGAATCTTGTTTTCTCCAGCATTAACACGATGCGGCGGTGTGGCATGTGTGGTGCGTCGATTTCCCCCGTTCACGTTCTGTTCATCGTGGGACAGGCGGACCCCAGCCCGGAGGTCATAACGATACTTTGCTCAGTTGTCGAGGAAGCTAGGCAGCGGTTCCGTTCGAAACTCGGGCGAGCGATTCTTGCTCTTTGTGGGCAGTTCCAGCCGTTAGGAGAAGCCGTCCGCGGGATATTGAGACCGCTTCCCATCCAGTCCGTCCGACTGAATGGCTTCGATGCGATCGTGTTGCTGGATAGCATGAACACGCGCGGAGTGGCGCTCACCCCGGCTGAGGCAGCTGCAACCCATGCCGCTGCTCTAGCGAACCTAACGATTACTGATGTCTCGCCTTGTTTACACCAACTGCTTGAACACGGACGGACCTCATTACAGATGGACGGCGTCTATGCGTCACTCGGAGTTGCGGAAGCCGTGTTCTCCGTGGGCGAAATGCGACACCAGATTTCAGAACGTCTGTATCGCGGAATGGCGTCCACAATCCTGATGGATTCGGAACGGACCACTGTCGATTCGATCGTCGACGATGCATGGCTTGGCGATGTCGAGAAGGCCCTTCTAACCACAGACATAAATCCCCAGGATGCTACGCTCATCGATGTTCTTAAGAGCAGCCAGGCCCAGAGCCTACAGGCAACGTTTGCGCAACGCGAATACCACGTCGGCCGTTTCCTGGCGTTCATGGCCGCACGCGAGGTCGCGCTTCGGCGGCTTCAGGACCGGTGCAGGGTGCGGCTCGAGAACTTCATGGATGAGTTCGCACCATGGTATGTCCGTTTCAAACTCGGCAAATTGCCCGTTCTAAAGGCAGAGCCCATAATCAATGTCCACGAACATCTTGACGGCATGCGGGTGCTGCTCCTCGTCATTTGCCTTCTCGGGCTGTTGACTGTCGTGGGCGTGTGTATTTACGCGGAAGCATTTCCCGTTGTCGCAATGCTACTGGTGGCAGTGTTCGCTCTCGGTGCCCTCGCGATCCTTATTGCTGGGCTGTACGTGCGGACTACCACCCGCATTGATCCGCTATTACCTGTCCAGCGAGATATGATCCGCGAGCTAAACAGTTTCCGTGCACGACACGAACTCGCGAGTGCGCTGCTGGATCAGCACTGCAGTATCGTGCGTTCATTCCGCCAGGAAATAGAGGCACTGCGCGAGAGCCGTGTTGGGCAGCAGCCGCCAATCGTTCCCGACTCCATTCCAATCCCCGATGACGTTCTCAATCTCCTGCTCGAATCGCACCAGATAAACACAGCAAATGCGTTAAGGACCTTTTGGTCACTCCCAGAACAGGATTTTACGCTCGTAACAGGTGCGCGCGAGTCGGCACGTGATGACTTCAGTCAGCGATTGCGCCTGCATGCTCAGGCGATGTGCGCTGCTTTTTCCGATATCGGCATGGCGGATCTATTTAAATTGATGGGCGGACAGGCCGCCCTCGAACACCCCTTCATCGTCACGACGCTAAATCGGCTTCAGGCGGAATCCTCCCCGTGGATGCCCGTTGAGGGGAAGATACTTAAGACCGTCGTGGCGATCCCTCACTCTGTAAGCCCTGAGCTCAGAGAAGCTGTTCTCGATCGCATCGGCAGACCAGTGGACTGCGTAGAAACAACACGTGAGTCCTTGATTGTCGTTCAGTGGACACAAGGATACACGAGCCCAGCGTTGAATACGGCGGCCGGCCGACTTTGAAATTCTTCGATATTGGAGACGACACACGTTCGTGCCGTCGGCGTTGAAGAACTCTTGAGAAGGGGTGATCCGATGGCTGAAGCAGGCATGTGGAACTGGCGACGACTAAGGGGGTATACGTCGGGGTTGCTCCTGATGCTCGGGGGCACCCGGGCATTCTGGGCGCACCGCGAGCAAGGCGAGTCGACTCGCGAGGTGCTTCGGTCTGGCGAAAGTCCGCCGCCTCCGCCCGTGGCGTATCAAACACTCACCACGACTTCGAAAGCCGGAGATGTCGGGGTGGCGGGGCCGGAGCTCGCCTGGAACTGGCATTATGACGCCGAAGACCGGCTTGTCGAGGTGCTTGGTCCTGGCGGTGTGACAACCAGCGTTATATACGCGTCAGTCCCACCGAAGCCCGGTGCGACGACTGTTGGCGAACGCCGTATCTTTGCACGCGATGCACGAGGCCGGCTGCTCAGCGCCGAGGACCCCTCAGGAAAAGTGACTTTCAGTTATGGCTCATCCGGCTTGCCCACCGAAGTGCGTTTGGACGGCGTGCCATCGCTGCACTATGCCTACGATGTGTTCGGCCGTCTCTCCGCGATGCAGATCGGCGATCGCCGCGTCGTTCAGTACCGGTACGACTTCCTCGGCCGCCTCGCGGCATTTGCGACGCCGGCCGGGGACATTACGTACAGCTACAACAAGGCAGCAAATACGGTCGTGCGCCGCCTGCCCAATGGTGTTCAGACGGTTCGCAAGTACGACGACGAGGGGATACTCATTGAGCTCACGCACATCAATGGGCGCAATCAGGTCCTCGCCGGCTTCGCCTACGCGTACCGGCCGGATTGTCTGATTGCTACCATCACCGAGACGACTCAACGGCATGCCGAGCGCGTCTGGCGCTACACGTACGACCTGATGCATCGTCTGACTGCTGTAGAGTGCCGCGGTGATGGCCTCTCCTACTCCTATCGCTACGATGCATTGGGGAATCTGATAGAGTCGCGGACTGCCGGTGAGGAACTGCGTTTCACCAGCACCGCTGCCGGAGCCCTCGCCAGCGACAGCCGAGGCGCATCTCGTGTCGACGCGCGCGGCCACATGCGTCAGTTGCCTTCCCCGGAAGGTACACTGGAATACGCGTTCACCAGCGTTGGTGAGCTGGCGGCCGTGAAGAGCAACGCTGTCCAGTACTCTTACAACGCGCTAGGGTTACTTACGGCCCGCGTTCAGGGAGGTCGTACGACGCGGTATCTCCCGGACCCGTTTGCGGATGCGTGGCGCCCGCTCTGGCAGCGCGACGCCGACGGGATCGAAACGATGACCGTGTGGGAAGGCGCCGTGCCGCTGGTGGAACTTCAAGGCGATACCATCGCGTATCGGCTGGAGGATCATCTGGCGAGCGTGCGGGTGGAGGTGGACTCTCGCGGCCAACCGGTCGCCTGGCACGACTATGCACCGTACGGCGCACCGTTGGCTTCATCAACAAGGGACGCCCTCAAAGCAGGTTTTGCCGGCCTGTTCTGGGATCCGACGGCTAAGGTGTACCACGTAATGGCGCGGGCGTACGACCCAGTGACGGCCCGCTTCCTTCAGCCCGATCCGGAGGTGCGGGTGCCTGATACGTCCAAACATAGTCACTCGTTGTACACCTATGGCGGTGGTGATCCGGTCAATTTCGCGGACCGGAACGGCGCGCGGGCTCGTGAAACTGTCTCGTTCGATGCGCACGACCGGTGGTGGGATTCCTTCGGTCGGTTTGTCCCCAAGGATCACCAGTCGCCACGGGCTGTTACCACCGATCCGACCGTCCGGGACTCGATGGTGGCGGGATTGGTAGGAGAAGCGTGGAAGCGATCTGGGCAAGACATAAGCAAGGCCCACACACTCGTCAAGAACTGGCGCGAGCATCGACAGGAGCCGCCAGCGTCATATAAAAACGCCGCAACTGCCCAGGAGTTCCGGGCGGCTGAGAATTACCTTTACGCTCGGCAATGGGTGGAGACCGGACATGGCCTCATTCAGACGCCCAAAGGGCCGTTGTCCGCAATGTTCATGAGGCTGATCGGAAATCCCGGCTGGGCTCTGGCGCACAAGATCGGAGAGACGCGGGGCATACCTCCCGGAGTGTTCCTAAGGCCCTTCGGCGGTGATTCCAACGATGAGCAGTGGTTGCCTGACACCCCGGAGTCGAGAGCGTGGAGGAATCGCGGCGTGACGGATGCCCTGGGTAACATGACCCCTCGCCGCGCAGTCTCCAGGGGTCCTTCCGAGTCCGTTTGGCAGAAAATCGACCACTTCCTGGTAACGCCTGCCTATGGCGATGAGATACCCACCAATCGTTCAACCCCGGAACCGTCGCCGGTTGGTGGTGTGTTTCTCGGCGGCGCTGGCCAGACGCTTGAGGGATTCAGCCATCTCCGCGGTGTCGCCATCGATGACGCGAGCGGAAAGTTGATCCTGATTGGCTCCGATGAGCAGCGGATCGCCCTGCCGCCACTGCGATTGGACGAAATCATCACAGTTTTTCGCGCAGTCTTTGAACACGGGCAGGCCCCCACCGTCACGATCGACCCCGACACGCTGCAACCGACCGGCCCGATCATGCACGTGAAACACGGCCCAGGCACTGCGTCCAGTTACGTGGGATGGATCTTGTACGAGTGCGATCGGGTCATGAAAACCTACAATCTCGGGAGCGACAACGTCACCGGCGCCACGCTGACCTCGCGAGTCCCTGGTTATGCGACGACCCTTGATGCTGTGTATTTCGGCCACTCCGGCCCCAAGGAAACCGCTGGCTCGGTTTGGGAGCGCTTCTGGATCGTGCCGGCCGAGGTGATCCGGTTCGATGCCTCAAAGAGCGACCTGTCGCTATTTGAATTGCCGCTGAAGGTCAACACACAGAAGATGCGGTGGGAGCACGGCCAGCTGGTTGACGATCCACGGGGAGTGTCGTCTTTCGGCGCTCGCACGTTTCAGCAGTGGTTCAGCCAACAATACGACGCTATTGCCGACGAAGTTGTGGTCAAGCCGCCTCCGGGTTCCGGCGTCGACACCCCTGTCGCTATTTTCCACGAGTTGCGCCGGATTGCCACGATTGCGGCGGTGGCAGAACGTCTGCGGGATCTCGGTCACACACTGCCCACGTGGATGCGTGAATACCGTGTGGCGCTGTTTCCTGTTCCACTGACCACGCCGGCATTGAGGTTGAGGCAAACGAAAGAAGACGGATCAGGCATCCGCGTAGCGCAGATCTACGGCGGGGTAAACCTGGCGCCCGCTGACCGCGATGTGCACATCTATCGTGACGGCACGGCGACGCGCAGTTCCTCGGTGCCTCGCGAGCATCGCGCTTTTGTGGAAGCGGCAGCGCACACGGCCGCATGGCTAACGCCGAAGATCGAAGAACTGGCCCGGGCCACCGATTCCGTCGTAACGGTGCGGCGAATTGCAGCGCCGGACGGCACGAAGTTGTCCATCGGGGTGCTGCCGGGCGCGATGACCCACGCGTTGATTCCGAACCGTCAGCAGGTCAGTGATTTGGTCGTTCCCATAGGAAGCGGACGACAGATCAGCCTGATGAGGTCGTACAATTCCTTCTTCGATCCAGCCGGCGAGTTCGGACGCGGTTGGGTTCTTGATCTCCCACGGCTGACAATGGCGCCAGTGCCGGTGCGCCGTGACGGCGGGCACACCCAGTACCGGCTCGTGCCGCATGTCCACAGTCCGCTGGGCACCATCGACATTCGCGTCGAGCGGGCCGAGACGGCATTGCGCGACCACCCGAAGGTGACCAGCTTTGGACGGGGCCACAACGCCATCCCGGGCGGCGACACGTACCAGTTGATCCTCCGGGATGGCGCGACGTGGCATTTCGACGACGACGGCCGGTTGCTGCTGGTGCAGAACGAGGGGACGGCCACACGATACGTCTGGGGCACTGGTGGTCGCCTCGTCCAAATCGTGGGATACGTCGGCACGGATGCCGTGGCCGAGATCACCCTCGATCATGACGAGCAAGGGCGGATTGTTGAAGCCTCCGCAACACAGACCACTCAGCTTCGCAAGCAGGCGCCCGCGCTTGTGTCCAAAGTCACGTTCGAGTACGGCGAGAACGGACGGCTGGTGCGGGTCACGCATCCAGCGGTCAAGAACGGTGACGGACCGCGAGTCCAGTGGTCGTACAGCTACAACGCCGATTGTCTGATGACCATTGGCGGCAGTGTCGACCTGTCGTTTGGATACGACGAACGCGGCCGGTTGCTGTGGGAACAACAGGGAGACCAGAAGACCCGGTACACACTGACCAGCACATCGCAGGGGACGGTCCTCCGAAAGGCGACTAGTAAACCCGATGGGCACGAGGAGACCTGGACATTTGATACGCGGATGCGCCCGCTGGAGGAGGACTTGGGAGACGGTGAACTCGTCCGCTGGCAATACGGCACGGGTAGCGAGGTCACGGAGACTTACTGGCAAGCGGGCCGATCCGTTGCCACGCGATCGACGAGTCAGGACGGCCACACGGAGACAACAGTGGTAACGGACGGACCCACCTACAGAGTGCAACGCGACGCGCCCGGCCGTCCGACGGATGTTTCGGTGAACGGTGTCGGAGCCGCACGTATTTCCTGGGCCGCCGACGGAACGTTGACGGCGGTCCGGATGGGGGACACGGAGGTGCACCCGCGGCGCACCACGGATGGTCGGCAGACTGGCGTTCTGATCACCGCACCGATGGACCGAGGCCGAACGACGCAGTGGCTTGAACAGATTTGGGATGTCATGGGGCGTCCGACGACAATCACCGACTCCTCCGGGTTCAAGTATAGTATCGAGTACGACGAGTACGGGCGTGTGCAGGCGGCGGGCCGGGTGACGGACCATGGAATGCTGATCGGCGCTCGCGTCGCATACGATGACAACAATCGCGTGACTCGTATCCAGTCGTCTTGGGGGACGGAAACTCGCGCTTACTCCGAGGCAGCCGCATTGTCGCATGTTGAAGTGACCAAACTTGGCGCGACGTCTGAAACGTGGTTCGACGGGCATCGGCACCCGACCAGGCATGTTGCGTTCGATGGTGGCATAACGACTTGGCAGTACGGCACCGAATCAGACCAGAAGCTGCGGGCGGTCGAACTCCCCAGCGGAGAACGGATTGAGTACGTCTGGCGCAGCGCGGCCGAAGTGCAAGAGATCGCCCTCGGTTCGGCCCTTATCCGGACGCGATTTGATCCCCGCGGGCGGGTCGCGGCGATCACTTGGGGTGGGCGGTTCGATTAGAGCTCGGCTACGGAAAACTCGATCGAGGATGGACGTCGTTTCATTCGTGCAACAGGTTCCAGGGGGATGGACCAGCCTCGATGACATTAGGTCGGAAATCGGCAAGGAGGTGTCGCCGATATGTTAACACCGAGCAAATCGAGTCGGGGGGAGCGCCCTCGTGCTTCCGGTCGTTCTGGTCGCGGTCTCGGCACTACCTAGCTGCCGCTCCAAAACGGACCAGCCCGTTCAAACCTCTGCCAACATGCATGACGGGAAATCGGCTGTGTCTAAGCCGCCACCTTCGTCAGTCACGAACGAACCTCCTGGAAACGCGCCGGCCCCGGAGGCCCTGACGCAATACGACTGCGCGGATAGCGTGGGGGCGATTCCCGCGCAGCGCCACGCGGAACGGCTGCTATCGCTGCCCGCGGACCGCCGAGAACTGATTGACGTGATGGCCACGGGCGTTCTCGTGTGCGTCACTGCCTCGCAACACAAGATCCACGCGCCGGTCGCTTGGGACTTCACGTACCGCGACCTGGACGATCCCGGCCGACTGGTCGTGGTTTCGGTCAAAACCGTCGCGGGCACTCGAGGGCAGGAGGTCCGGGCGGAGATTCGGCACCGGAAGCTGCCGACTTCGATTTCTTGCCTAACAGGTACACCCGTAATTTTGCCCTGGTTCCCGACCAGTGACGTGGGCGGTTTGTGTGCTTTCGGTGAGCCTGCGTTGAGAAGAAGTCCTGACCTACTTCCGGGAGGAATCACCAAGGATTCGGCGTAGTGATGTGCGCCCGACCCGGAGCCGACGGGCAATCTCAGCTTTGCTGACGCCAGCGCGATATAGTTTCCGGATCTCCGCGGTGTGCAGCGCAAGCGATTGCGGGCCGGCCCAGGCGCTTGCCGTTCTCCCGGGCGTGTGCCAGTCCTGCGCGAGTTCGTTCCCGCAGAATCTTCTTTTCGAACTCGGCGAATATGGCCAGGAGGCCGGCCATCGCGCGACCGGTTGGTGTGGTCAGATCCAGCGCCTCCGTGAGCGATACGAAGTCGACGCCGAGATGTTCCAGTCCCTGGAGTGTCATCAGCAGGTCCGTTTCGACCCGCAAGCCGGGGGCAAAGACCGCCCCCTCCGCGGGTGCAGGGCGGTTTGCAGTGCTCATGCGTTCCCCAGGGTCGTGATTGGTACGACACCGCACTATACCAAAGATACGTGCCCGAGAGTGAGCTGGCGTAGGGTAACTTCTTGAGAAATAAAGCCTGACAGCGTGGGCACGCAACGGGCTGGGTGAGGGTCGCTACCGGCACGAGTGGGCGAGATTGAACCCCCCCACGATTGGGCGACAATTCTCGGCCTCCACTCTCCCAACTCGGCTGAGGTCACTTACCAGTTTCCGGGAAAACGCCACGGCGGATTTTGGCGGCGTCCTGGCGTTAGTTGGCGGATGGCTTGTTGGTGGGTTTGGTCCTTGGCTGTTGCTGTAGGTATTCCTCAGCCTTTTGGCCGGCCTCGCGAATGTCCTTTTGATCCACGATCCGGTAACGGTCGAACATTGAATCGGTTTCGTGCCCAATGATTCGGCGAATTGTCGCTCGCGGAATTCCGGCGCGGTCCATGTTCCTAACCGCGCTCCGCCGAAGGTCGTGGAAATGGAGTCCCTTCACCTCGGCCATTGAGCACGCCCTAGCCCACGATTTTCGGAAATCCACAATTTTCTTTCCGTCCCTGTTGAAGATCCGTTCGCAGTCAGGGTGCTTTTCGTTCCTCTCTCTGAATGCGGCAACCAAGACATCTCGCATCTCGCCGTAGATCGGCAGCACCCGCGCGACTTTCGCTTTTGTTTGGCCGCGTTCCAGCCAGATTTGCGATGCCTCGAAGTCCACTTGATCCCAACAGAGCTTCAGAAGCTCTCCAAGACGAGATCCAACGTGGTATCCAACAACAAAGAGCGGCACCAAATATTGCGGCATGGCCTGACGCAGCGAGACGTACTCGCTGTGTTCCAAGAAGCCCGTCCGAACATTGTCCTCGGCCAGCATTCTGATTTTGGGAGCTTTCGAGAGCTCTTCATTGTCTACAGCGAACTTGAATGCAGCGCGGACGTGTTCGAGTTCGCGGTTTATCGCGGCATCAGAAGCCGCTTGGTGTCGCCGCTGCCGCACGTACGCATCGACGTGCCGATTTCCAAAATCCTGCGCCCTAATAGACCCAAGAAGCGGGAGCAGGTGGAGTTTCATCCGTGATTCGAATTGCTTCTTGCTCGCTCGTCCCCGCAATTCGTAGTCTGACAATAGGGCCTTTAAGAGATCTCGGACAGCCAGGCGTCGAGCGCCGGGGTTCGGAAGCTGATCGAGTTCGGCCTCGGCAAGGCGTTGGCGAAGGAAGTCCTCAGCGCGTTTCTTATCTCGTGTCTTAGCACTCTCGAAGACCGGATAACGATCAACGTAATATTTGATCCACCAAACTCTGCCCCTACGCCAGAGTCCCCCACTACCGTATTTCCTCTTGTCCTTCTCCATCGGCTCCCAGCCTAGCGTCAAAGCCGGTTCATATTGATCCAGGCATCCAAATCGGAGAGGTCCAGCATCACCCGTCCATCTGCCCGTACTGATCGTAGCTTCCGCCGCCCAACCAAGTGGCGAATGGACTTCTCCGTGCGGCCTAGGTACTGTGCCGCTTCCCGCACGTTTATGAGACGTCGAGCGATGTGGATCGCTTCCGTCGTCCCTGCCTCTCTGACTGCAGCTTTTCCAGACATACGAGGTTCTCCCTTGATTGGTTAAATGTTCACTGCCGACACGAGTGGTAGCCCAAACAACCTGGCCCACGATTGCATACATGCACGTTGGACCGAAGGCAATACGGTATATTTGCACCAGGTCAAATTCGAGATGGCAACCAGCAAGGTTGGGTGGTCCTGCGCCGACCGCAGAATGGGCCAAGTGAGCAGTTGCTCGTAGCAGATCAGGATGGCCGCACGTTCGCCGCCGACGACTACCGTGCCAGCGCCAAGGAGGTCCATCACAATGGAACCCTCGGCGCGGAGTGGATTCCACATCCCGCCGGGGACCGGAATGCGCTGATGGAAAGCCCGACTTGCGTGCTCGCCAACGATCACTACGGAGTTGTTGTACTGATCAGAGCCGGGGATCGGCTGGATGGCGCCGATCAACAGCGTCTTAGTTGTGTCCGAAACTGCCATTGCCCAGAATGCGTCCGTGGCGTCCGTCCAGCGGCGAACCGCGGCCTCGGGAAATACGAGAACTCTCGCACGCGATGCCTGGGCCGTGCGCTGGAGTTGCTCATCGATTGCGAAATCGGCAAGGTCGTCCGCTTTCAGTGGGTATTGAGTGCGGGTCATCTCGCCTTCCCATCCGGTTGGGCCCCTGGATTGTTTCGGCTGAGCATTTAGGAGAAGGCTGGCCGCGCTGGCGGCTAGCAGTGTGGCCAACCGGGTCCTCTGGTGAATCAAAAGGCCGGGGAGCGCCAGAACGGCAGTAATGCCGAACCAAGCCGAATTCGGAAATAGCACGCCGGCGGAAAGCAACGGCGAGGCCCAGCCGATGATGCAAAGCGGTGGCACGGCGGTGAGCGCTACCGCGACGGCCGATGTCCACGGCCGAAGGGCTTCCAGTCGCGTCCAGCACAAAAACCAGGGCACTGACAGAAGTACGACAGCTACCACCCACATGAAAACGGCACTCGCTTCACTTGACGGCCAGTAGGCTTTGGCCACGCCGATCACCGGCAATGAAGCCGCGGCATAGTAGGCAAAGGAGGTGGCAGCAGCCGTAGAGCGAGTCGGCTGGACGGCGATGAGACACGGCACTACGATGCTCAAGGGCATTGCCCAGAGTTGGCCCCTCCAGGCGATCAGTCCGATCGCCCCCGCAGCCACGAGGCGAAGCCAGATTAAAGAAGCCATAGTGGGCGGAGCCTCGCGCGGATTTGGGATATTTTGATCGGACCCATGTAGCGAGAGTCGTAGCTGCCGCGATTGTAGGTGGAGGCCACCCAGACTGCGCCATCTTCGACCACATACACGCCAAAGGGCCATGGATGGAGGCTGCGACCGGCAGCGTCGCGGAATAACGGAGCGGTTTTGGGAAGGAGGCGGCCGTTGACTCGCATGCCTTCATCCGAGAGAACAACTCGATCCCCGGCTACCGCAACGATCGGTTTCAGCAGAGGCACGGAGCCGTCGGCGCACGCCGTGCCATGCGTGCGGTAGCCGCGCTCACTAGATTCGGTGGCGAACGGCTCGACCGGACAAAACTCAATCAGTCGGGCATCGTGATCGTGGGTCCGAACGTAGATTCCCAGCGGGAGACTGTAGCTGGTATTGATACGGACTCCACCAATCGCGGCCGTGGCGGCCAGGAAACCAACGCTTAAGAAGAGGATGCCCAGCAATGGGACAACGGCGACTTTAGGATGGCCAAACTTCAACATCGGCTTCCACCTCCGCCGGCACTCCCGGCTCGACTAAAGAGTTCTGGGCCTGCGGATCGTTATCGGCCGGAGCCTCCTTCGATGCCTTTGGCTTAGAGATCTGGTGTGCTGATCGGGCGACAATTTCGTGAACGGTTCTGGTGCTACCGTCCTTCGGTGTGAATTGCCGTGTCTGAAGTGTCCCTTCGACGAAAATGTTGTCGCCCTTCTCGTACAAGGCCACGATGTCAGCGAGGTCGCCGTAGAACACCAGACTGTGCCAGTTCGTGTGTTCTTGCGTTTGGTTATTCCGATCCGTGTAGCGATAGCCTTCAGCAATCCGAACGTTCGCAACTGGCGTTCCCGAAGGAAGATAGCGAACGGATGGCTTGCCGCCAAGGTAGCCCGCTAGCTCGATTCGATTCTTTTGCATCATTTTCTTTTCAACTCCTCTCGTTGGCTTTGCTAGATCTCGGACTCGTGCAGATCAAGGTCGAGTTGCTCGGTGAATCCCGCCGATACCGGCGTACTGGGAAGATCGGTTGCGACGTGGTCGTCACCCATTTCTTTCCAGAAGGCTTCTTCCATCGGGGACCTCGCGGTCGCTAGGGCGGGACCATTGGAGGTGACCGATTGTCTAGGTTCTGCAGCGCTGATCGCATTGCGTGTTCGATCTGCCCGGCGCTGTGCGACGACGTGGCCATCTTCAATGGCGAGGAAATCCGATGGGGGCGGAAGGTCGGCACGCTTGGCTAGAACGGGATCGGTGAAGTAGAGAATCTGAGTGCCGTAGATTGGATAATGACCGCTAACGAAGATCAGCATGTCTCCGGGCGCCGCGATGCGTTCGGCGGCACCGTGCCCGCTCTTTGTAGGCGGTCGTAGGCGCATCACCTCGTCTGGTGTGACCAATGGACGTTCGACCTGGTCCACGGTGGCGCTCATGTGATTGGCGATTGGGGCAAGACGCGAGCCCGAGAAATTGAACGTGGCCTTTTGAACCGTCTTTGTTCCCGTCATCTTGGACAGGAGTTCGGCCGTGTCGTACTGGTTTGGCGCGTAGGCGATCCGTACATGGCAATTTGAAACGATGCTTTCATTCGGGCCATACTCGTCCACAATCTGGCGGATGTCCTGCGTGATGAGGTAGGCTTTCAAGCCGTACCCAGCCATATAGGAGAGCGCATCAGCGAAGACTTCCATGCGCTTCAGCGATGGAAACTCGTCGACCATGAAAAGGAGGCGGTACCGGTTTCTTTTCTGCTCGGCGCCTTCGAAATCCATGCGTTCTGTGAGCCGATTCACGATCATCGTGAATATCAGCCGAATCAGCGGGCGCAGCCGAATTTTGTCAGACGGTGGAACGACGAGGTACAGCGAAGCTGGATGCTCGTGATTCACGAGGTCGTTGATAGTGAAATCGCTGGCGGAGGTGTTACGGGCTACCAGCGGATCGCTATACAGCGTCAGCGCAGTTTTGGCCGTCGACAGCACCCCAGAGAAATCCTTGTCCTCCTTGTCGAGCATCTCCCGAACCTTCTCCCGCACTACCGGGTGCGTCACGGTCTGGTCGCCATCCGTTGTGTGCCACCGGTGCTGGCGTTCGGGATCGTGTGGAAAGCTTTCCAGTTCGGCCAGAGTCTCGCGGAAGGTTTGACCCGGTCGCGTGAAAACTGCTGAAAGATCGGCGAGGCATGCCACTCGCCCACTCGCCGCTGACGCGTAGCAGACGTGCAGAATCATCCCGGAGGTGATGGACGCCGCGGCATCCTGCCAGTAGCGTTCTTGGGGGCTATCCTCGCCGGTGCGCACAATCATGTCCGCGACGTTTTGCGCATCCGAAACGTCGCGTGGCGTGCCGATGCGGACCTCGGCTAGGGGGTTGAAGCGGGAACCGTTGGCGGGTTCGACCGGCGAGAACTTGAAACAGAGATGCCCGCACTTTGCTCGGAACCCGGCAGTTTTCGCCCAGTTCTCCCCCTTGATGTCGTAGACGACCGCCGATTCAGACCATGCGAGGAGCGTCGGGATCACCAAGCCGACGCCCTTGCCACTGCGGGTGGGCGCGAACGCGAGCACATGCTCTGGTCCGTTATGCCGGAGGTAGTGCAGTCGGTTGCTTCGGCCCGTGCACCAACCACCGACATAGACGCCCTGTTGCGCATCAAGTAGGCCGGTTGCCTCGATGTCAGTCTGCGTTGCCCATCGAGCCGACCCATGCAGGTCCTCGGTGTTTGCGGACAGGCGCCTGGCTCGACGGAGATTCATTCCGTACACGAGGATGACTGCAATGGCAGCGCCGGCGACCACGATCAACGCACCAGACAGCAGCGGGAGACGAATCCGTGGATCGGCAGAACTACCATACCTAAGCAGCCACGGTGCCCAGGCGAGAGGTTGGTATATCGAATGGAGTTGATAACGAAGTAGAGGACTGCCGAGGGCGGGTTGATATTCAAGCCGATAGGCGACGAATTGCGTGGCGCCTATATTGACAAGTACAAGCAGTAGCAGCCCAACGAACATCGCGGACCAGTTGTAGCCGCCGACAAATCCTGGGTCTGGGGGATTTCGATATACGCTAGGCTGCCTGATCATGACGTTCTCTCACCGGGAGAGGGCCTGGACCCGCTCCCGGACTTGGTTCGGTCTGAGTTGCGCCAGGCCGTTCGAGTAGGAGACGACCAGATTCTGGCCGGGTTGGACGGTCCCCGGTAATAAGTGCTTTGTAAGCGTCAAGCGAACCCAGGTTGACATCAGCCGCGGGAGGCATTCCAGCGAGCCGGCGTCAGGCCGGAGACTTCACTCAGCGTGCGGCGATCCAGCCCCGGTAGCACGCCAGCGAGA
>Ga0075030_100000136_pt1 | contig 55646 bp, 37 predicted proteins | sample LitLauG_LLR_2012_FD_71393 | JGI IMG/M metagenome (GOLD analysis project Ga0075030, IMG submission 71393) | Freshwater sediment microbial communities from Pennsylvania, USA - Little Laurel Run_MetaG_LLR_2012 | ecosystem: Environmental > Aquatic > Freshwater > Creek > Sediment | place: USA... | reverse complement strand
AAAATCGGAATCTACTATTATTGGAAGTAAGCCGGGGAGGCAACTCCCACCAAAGCGAGACTAACCTCTAAATAAAGACCCCTGAAGCAATCCTCCCCGGCGCCCGAAAGGGTTTAGAGGACCTTACCAAAGCAGAAGAATCCATCCAAGTCCAAGGACCGTCCAAATGTGTATTCTCCGATACACCAGACGCCGTGCTGGCGCCTCATGCTAAGATGAGCCGTACACTGGGCGTGTTAACCCAAATGAAGAATCTCACCATTTTGGGCTCCACCGGGTCGATTGGCGCCAACACCCTGGACGTGGTCAGGCGCAGCCGCCACCTCTATCGGGTGTACGCCCTCGTGGCCGGCCAGAACGTAGACACGTTAGCTTCCCAGATTGTGGAATTCCGGCCTAAATTTGCAGCGGTCGCTACCCAAAACGTGATCGAGCGCCTCACCGGCCGACTGGTGGCTGCTGGGCTGCCCCGATCCGAATGGCCGGAACTGGGCTGGGGCAGCCGGGCCTACGTCGAGGCTGCGACTGCCGGTGAAGTCGATACGGTCATTTCTGCGATTGTCGGAGTCGCCGGGCTGGAAGCGACGTACGAGGCGGTGTGTCTTGGGAAGCGCATCGGGCTGGCGAATAAGGAAGTGCTGGTGGCGGGCGGGCAACTGGTCATGGACGCCGTCCGGGAACACCAAGCCGAGCTATTGCCGGTAGATAGCGAACACAACGGCGCCCACCAGTGCCTGCGGGCGGGCAACCGCCAACAGGTTTCGAAGCTGATTCTGACGGCGTCCGGCGGCCCGTTCCGCAACACTCCCAAGGAAATGCTGGCTTCGGCGACCCCGGAACAGGCGCTGAATCATCCCACGTGGCGGATGGGCAACCGCATTACGATCGACTGCGCCACGTTGATGAATAAGGGCTTCGAAGTGATCGAGGCCTGCTGGCTGTTCGGCTTTTCGCCCTCCCAAGTGGCCGTGGTCATTCACCCCCAGTCCACGGTCCACGCGATGATCGAGTACACGGATGGCAGCGTAATTGCGCAGGTCTGTGCGACCGACATGCGCATGCCGATCCAATACGCGCTGACCTATCCGGAGCGCTGCGCGGCCCCGGTTCCCAAAATCGACTGGTTGGAGGCTCGGACGTGGGAGTTTATGCCCCCGGACTACGATAAATTCCCGCTCCTGAAACTGGCTTATCAGTGTCAGGAAGCCGGGGGTTCGGCCACTTGTATATTGAACGCGGCCGACGAAATTGGCGTAGAAGCTTTTTTGGGGGGCAGAATTGGTTTTCTTGGCATCCATGAGGTAGTGGCGGAAACACTGTCGAGAATGACCCTAAGGACACCGCGCACGGTTGGCGATATCCTGGAGATTGACCGTGAGTCGCGAATCTTGGCACGCGAGCTGGCAACGGCGCGCGCCGCAGGTCCGGTGACTGCTTGAGGCTATATGGTTTTTTTTGAAAACGTTTTGTGGCTGCTCGTTCTTATCGGGGTCATGATCATGATCCACGAGCTGGGCCATTTTTGGGCGGCCCGATTCTTCGACGTCAAGGTGGAGGCCTTCAGCTTCGGTTTTGGCCCGCGCCTTTTCGGATTCCGCCGCGGGGAGACCGACTACCGTTTCTCGCTGATCCTTTTCGGCGGCTACGTCAAGATGGCTGGCGAGCAGGCCGCGGACGATAGTCTGGACGACCCCCGCTCGCTGCTCGCGAAGCCCCGCTGGCAGCGACTGATCATCGCCTTCGCCGGGCCGTTCATGAACATGGCGTTGGCGGTTGGCCTGCTCACCGGCCTCTACATGGTGAAATACCAGCGCGTCTCGGATGCCGACATGCAGGCCATCATCGGTCACGTGATGCCCGATTCGCCCGCGGCCAAAGCGGGCATTCTGGATGGCGACCGCATCGTGAAACTGAACGGGAAGAACGACCCCAACTGGGAAGACGTGGGGCTCAAGGAAATCGCGGGCGCCTACCAGCCCATGTACCTCACCATCGAGCGCAACGGCGCGCGGTTCGACACGGTGGTGACGCCAATCCTAAGCGAGCGGACCGGCGTGGGTTTCGCCGGTTGGGATGAACGCGGGCAGGTGCAACTCGGCTCGGTGGAACCCGGTATGCCGGCCGACCAGGCCGGCATGAGAAAGGGCGACCTGCTGCTGGAAGTCAACGGCACGCCGATCCACTCCCAATTCAAGTTCCAGGAACTCACCAAAAACAGCGGTGGCAAACCGATCGATATCGTTTACGAAAGGAGCGGCCGGAGGCAGCACGTAACGATTCAGCCGGTGTTCGCGAAAATCGACGGGCCAGCGCGCTGGATGATCGGAGTCATGCCCCAGCAGAAGCTGGACCTGATCACCACCAAGCTCTCCTTCCCAGAGGCGTTTAACGAGTCCCTGCGCCAAAACGGCAAGGGCGCACTGCTGATTGTGGAATTTCTCAAGGGCATGATTCAGCGCCGGATGTCGACCAGGAGCCTTTCGGGCCCGATCGGCATTGGGGTGATGGCCGGCGACGCCGCGCGCGAAGGCCCGTCGGCATTTTTCATGCTGATGTCCATGGTCAGCCTCAATTTAGCCATCTTCAACCTACTCCCCATCCCGATTCTGGATGGCGGCGTGCTTCTGATGCTCCTGATCGAAATGGCGATGCAACGCGACCTCAGCATCAACGTGAAGGAAGCGGTGTTCAAGGTCGGCTTTGTTTGCATCATGGTGATTGTGGCGTTTGTGCTCTATAACGACATTTCCAAGATTCTGCCGGCGGGCTGAATCCTCCGGGAAGGGTCTTTCATCTGGTAAGCTGATCGCACAGCATGCACTGTACTTGCGTCCGACAGAGCGAACTGCCGAGCACCACCCGAATCTTCTCGGACGTTTTGTACCATCCGGACCGTACCGCGCCGTTCTACCGGCACCCCGTGCGGGACTTGGAAGCCTTCAGGGCTTCCGCCAACCAGATCCAATTCTCCCGTGAACAACGCGCTGGGCTGATTTCCGCGTTACAAGTGCAAAATTCGCCCAGCCCGGCCTTGGATCGCCTGGCGCAACCCGGGACCTTGGCCGTAGTGACCGGCCAGCAAGTCGGCTTGTTTTCGGGACCCTCTTATACCATTTACAAGGTGCTGCACGCCGTGAAGATGGCCGCGTGGCTCACGGAGAATGGCATTCCGGCGGTACCGGTATTCTGGCTGGCCACGGAAGACCACGATTTCGCCGAAGTTAACCACGCCTGGGTCTTCAACCGCGAGCACCGGCCCGAGAAGCTCGAGATGCGCCGCACCGTGAGCGGGCAACCGGTAGGAGATGTGACGCTGCTGGCCCCGCCGGTCCGCGAACTCCGTGCCGCTCTCCACGGTTTGGAGTTCGGCGAGGAAGTGGCGGACCTGGTGGAGGACACTTACCGCGCGGGCAGCACGATGGGGAAGGCTTTTGCGGAATTGCTGAGCCGGTTGCTGGGGAAGTTCGACGTTCTCCAGGTGGACCCGATGCTGCCCGCTTTCCGCGAGTTGGCGGCGCCAACCATGCGAGCTGCCGTGGCAGCCGCGTCCGAGCTAAGCGCCCGCCTGTTGCAGCGCAATGGGGAACTGGCCGAGGCGGGTTACCACGCGCAAGTCCACGTGGAGGACCACACGTCTCTGGTTTTCCTGCTGGAGAACGGGAAACGCCTGGCGCTCAGACGCCATGCGGGCGCCTTTATTCTCAACAGTCGCAGGTTCACCGCGGCGGAATTGATGGATCGCGCCCCATCACTGTCTCCCAACGCGTTACTGCGGCCGGTAGTGCAGGATTCGATGCTGCCGACCGTCGCCTATATCGGCGGACCGGCTGAGATCGCCTACCTGGCACAGTCACAGGTGATCTACGACACCATCCTGGGCCGCATGCCGGTGGCGCTGCCACGGACCGGGTTCACGATCCTGGATGCGCGTAGCGTGAAGCTAATGGAACGCTACGGCCTTTCGCTGCCGGATTTCTTCCAGGGTGAAGAGCCGCTGCGCCAGCGCATCGCGGCGAGACTGGTACCGCCGCAGCTTACCGGCGCCATGCGCGAGACCGCCGCGATCGTGGACGGCGCGGTGGCGCACTTGCGCAGCGAGTTGGGCGGTTTCGATCCGACGCTGGCCCTGGCGCTCGACCGCAGCGCGAAGAAAATCCAATATCAAATCGCCAAGATCGAGCGCAAATCCGGCCGCGAGGCCCTGCGCCGGGACGAACGAGCCGCCCGTGAAGCCGCCTCGCTCTATGGCCTGATCTACCCCGAGCGGCACCTCCAGGAACGGTTGTACTCGATCCTGCCGTTCCTGGCAAAACATGGCCTGGACCTCATTGGCCCCATTTACCAATCCATCGAGCTGGAGTGTTCGGATCACCGGTTGATGGTGATCTGAGACACATCGGGCCGGCGCTTCAGGCGCGGCACGGTACTTAGTACGTACTCTGCTACTTGTAACTCAAGCCGCTGGCGCATGTCATGGAAATCCATGTGATCGAAGAGTGACAGAGTCGCGCAAGCCGGCATACTGTACTGTATCCGACTTTTGGTCCCGGTGATCCTCATCTCGGCCTGAATGACTTCAATCAAATCGGCTTCGAGGGTGGCTCCGGCGATCAGCCCGGTGGAGAGAAACACGAGATTCCCGACGCGGAAGTGAATCGGCTCCGCGGCATACAGCGGCAGCACCGCTACGGCGGGGCTCGTCCCTGCCGCCTTCCTGGCCAGAGCGGCCAGGTACGTAATCGTGTCCAAATCGTTATACAGCGGCAGGAAGACCTGCGGCGTCTGCCAGACGCCGCGGAGGTGCTGAATCTCGCGCTCGCACCCGGCCAAACCGGGAGCCGTACTCATTTCCGCAAAGAGGGTACTCGCGGCAACGATTAATGCGGACGCGACTTTTAAAAAGCACCTCATACTATCAATTATCGGCAGAGGCAGCGGAAATAAAGGGTCTGATCGTACTAAAAAGACGTACTGCAAGTATTGAGAAACTGCGTACTAATTGCTAGTAGAACTTACTTAGTACCGAAGGCCCAAACCAAGGTACTTTCGGGTAAAATCATCGGTTCGGTTGAATGGTAAGTTGCATCACTTGGCTCTCACTTGCGGGCGGGCATCACCCTGCCGGCAGACGGACGGGCCATCCGCCGCGGTACAGTGGGCGCCGCCGCACACCAAATAGTTGCGGAAACCGAGAGGGCGTTTCACCCTTCGGGGGCGAAGATGTTCGGCTGGTGGCTCATAGTACAATAGAGCCATCTGGAGTTGTTGACCCCATGAACTTGCGAATTGCCGCGATCCTGATTGGCATCGTGGCCGCTGTCGCTTCTGCCCTTGCAGGTGAAGGGCCTTCCCGTCCCAAAGCCGGAAAGGTCGAGATCATGCCGCTGCGCGAAGTGAAGGCCGGCATGAAGGGTACGGCGTGGACGGTTTTCCAGGGTTCCGAACCCGAACCCATCCCCGTTGAAATCATCGGCCTGTCGAAGAACATGTGGGGGCCGAACCAGGACGTCATCCTGGGCAAGATGGGCGGCAAGGCCGTACGGACCAATGTGGCTGCCGGCATGAGCGGCAGTCCGGTTTATATCAACGGCAAACTGGTGGGCGCGGTGGCGCTGCGCCTCAGCGTCTTTTCCCCCGACGCCATCTGCGGCATCACGCCCATCGAGCTGATGCTGGAGATCAACGATTTCGACAATTCCCGCCCGGAAGATGCCCGCACCCCGGAGAAACTGCAGGCGGGCAACCGGCAAGCGGAGCAGGGAGTACAGGTAGGGGGCAGCGGTCCCGATTTCCAGACGCTAGTCCCGATCGATTCGCCGCTGGCTCTTTCGGGTATCACCGATTCCGCGCTGCGCGAGTTCGGCCCGATGTTTCAAGGCATGGGAATTCATGCGGTGCAGGCAGGCGGCGGCGGCAGCACGGTTCACACCAACAAGCCCGCTCCCGGATGGGAGCGCTCCCTGAACCCCGGCGATTCCGTGGCTGGTCTGCTGGTGGAGGGCGACATGAGCGCCACCGTGTTCGGCACGGTCACCTACAACGACGGCAAGCGGGTGCTGGCGTTCGGCCACCCCATGTTCAACCTGGGCCCGATCGACATGCCGATGAGTAAGAGCGACGTGGTCACGGTGCTGGCTTCTACTTACCAGCCCAGCAAGATGGCGAACGCCACCGATGTGGTGGGCTCGCTGCGTCAGGACCGGCATAGCGGCATCATGGGCGTGCTGGGCGCCACCACGGAAATGATCCCGGTGACCATGAAGGTGCGATCGCTCGACGGGAAGGAATCGGTTCGCGGGCAGAAGGAATTCCACTTCAACGTATTTGTGCATCAGAAGTGGACTCCCTACCTCATGATGCTGACGCTCTACAATTCCGTCTCGGGGCTGAACGATTTCGTGGACGAAGCCACTTACCGGCTCACCGGCAAGGTGGAACTCAACGGCACGCATAACATCGCGCTTTCCACCATGGCGGCATCCGGCGATATGCCCATGCCCGCGCCCATGGCGCTGGCCGGCTGGTTCGGTGATAAGTTCAACCGCCTCTATCTCAACAACGTCAATGTGCCCAACGTAAAGAGCGTCAGCGTCACGGTGGACCTGATTCCGGACCGGCGCGTTGCCACCATCGAGAACGCCTGGGCGGCGAATTCGGAAGTGCAGGCGGGCGAGGAAGTCCCGGTGAAAGTCTTCCTGCGGCCGTACCGCGGCGGACTGATTCAACGCGAATTCAAAGTGAAGATTCCGGATGGGCTGGCCAAGGGCGACCACCGCATTCTGCTCAGCGATGCCGATACCGTGAACCGCATGCAGAACATGGCGGGATACGTGAACCGGTTTATGGATCTGCCGGAGACCGTTTCGTTGATCAACCAGGAGCGCACCAACAACAAGCTTTACGTCTCTCTGGTGCAGCCCAGCCCCACGGCCTATTACGACGACAAGACGCTGCCCAGCCTGCCTTTGTCGGTGCTGAACGTGATGCAGGCCGGACGCGCCCCCAACCGCGGCCTGGTCACTTCTCCGGAAACGGCATCGGAGCAGATGGCCTTGGCTTTCGACTACCTGGTGACGGGGAGTTATTCGCTGCGCATCCACGTAAAGTAGCTGGCAGTTTCCAACATGACAAAACCCCTGTTCATTTGCGGGACAGGCCTCCTGGCCTGTCTTTCCCTGTCTGCCGGCCAGACCCGGACCTGGTCGCAGAGCGAGTATGCGGATTTCGAGAAGGGAATCGTCAAGAATCTCTCTTTGCGCAGCGACGGGCCCATCAGCCTGGCGCCGCGCTTGCGAGAGTTGTTCGACACCGCCTCGCCGTATCTGTGGGCGCTGGCGCAGGATTCCAAGGGCAACGTTTACGCCGGCGGCGGCACCAACGCCAAACTGTATCGCATCTCGCCGGACGGCAAAAGCAAAGTCGTTGCCGAACTCGATGCGCTCGAAATCCACGCCATCGCCGTGGATGCCAAGGACCGGGTGTACTTCGGCACATCGCCCGATGGCAAGGTTTACCGCACGACCGGTAACGGTAAGCCGGAAGTTTTCTACGACCCCAAGGCCAAATACATCTGGGGGCTGGCCTTCGACAGTAAAGGCGACCTTTTCGTGGCCACCGGTGACGCGGGCGAGATCCACCGAGTAGCGGCCGATGGCAAGGGCCGGGTCTTCTTCCGGTGCGATGAGGCGCATGTGCGTTCGATGGCCATCGACGCCGCGGACCAAGTGATCGTGGGAACCGACCCGGGCGGTGTCGTGCTGCGGGTGTCGCCGTCGGGTGAAGGTTTCGTGCTGTACCAGATGCCGAAAAAGGAAGTCACCGCGGTGGCGGTGGGCCGCGACGGCGTAGTCTACGCGGCTGGCGCCGGCGCGAAACAGGCCGGCCCGGCGGCGCCCGCGCCGCCTCCCCCGCCGGTAACCGTGGCGCCGGTAACCGCGCCCGGAACTGTGGTCGTGGCGGCTGCCCGGCCGGTGCCGCCGCCGCCGCCGGCATCGCTCGCCCCTGCCGGCATCGCGGGAGGCAGCGAGGTCTACCGCGTCGATCCGAACGCTGGTCCTCGCAAGATCTGGTCACATGCACAGGACGTGGTCTATGCTCTGGCGATCGATGCCTCGGGCCGCCTGGTGGTGGGCGCGGGCAATCGGGGCTCGGTGTATCGCGTGGAATCGCCCACTGTATATACGGCCCTCCTGACTTTGCCCGCGGCTCAGGTGACCGCGCTCGTTCCCGGCCGCGACGGCCATTTATACGCGGCCACCGGCAACGTGGGAAGAGTGTACGAGATCGGGCCGGCGGCGGAGCACGAAGGCACGATCGAGAGCGATGTTTTCGACTCCGCGATGCATTCGCTATGGGGCCGGCTAACCTTCGAGGCCAACCTGAACGGCGGCCAGATCGCGCTCACTGCCCGCAGCGGCAACCTGGACCAGCCAGCGAAGAACTGGAGCCCCTGGTCGACGCCCATCACCGACCCCAAAGGGGGCCGGTTGAATTCTCCGGCATCCCGCTTCCTGCAGTGGCGGGTAGTGATGACCGCGGGCAGCGATGGCCGTTCGCCGGAGTTGGATTCCGTGGATGTGGCGTACTTGCCGAAAAACATTGAGCCGCATATCGACCAGATTGAAGCCACGCCGCCCAACTACAAATTCCCGGCTCCGGTGGCCGTGGCCGCGCCTGCACCCCAGCAATCGCTGACCTTGCCGGCACTCGGGAAACGGGCTGGGAGCGGAGGCGCGCCTGTGCCTCCCGGGGATACCGGCGTCAGCCCGGCGATGCAGTACGCCAGGGGATACGTAGGAGCGCGTTGGCTGGCTTCGGACCCCAACGGCGACAATCTGGTGTTCACAGTAGAGATCCGCGGCGCCAACGAAACAGAGTGGAAATTGCTGCGCGACAAGCTGGCGGAGCGATACTACTCGTGGGATTCCACGGCCTTTCCGGATGGCGAATACCGGCTGCGGATCACAGCTTCGGATGCGCCGTCAAATCCTCCGGCCGAGGCGCAGACCACCCAAATGGTGAGTGATCCGTTTCTGATCGATAATACGCCGCCGAAGATCACCGGCTTGGCGGCCACGCGCTCTGGCTCGAAGCTGCAGGTGAGGTGGCACGCCGCCGATGCGCTCAACAATATTACGAAAGCCGAGTACTCAGTGGATGGCGCGGAATGGAGAGTAGCATCGCCGGTCACCAAGCTCTCGGACTCGCTGGAACTGGACTACGACCTGACGATCGACGCCGCGCCCGGCGAGCACACCCTTGCCGTGCGCGTGCAGGACGAGTTCGAGAACCTTGCTGCCGGCAAAGTTGTCGTCAGGAACTGACCCGGTCAGGTTCCGCGGGACTTGCCGCTGGAGCAGGCGTGCCGCCGTCCGGCAGGTTGAGGTTTTGCAAAGGCCTCATGGTCTTTACCTGGAAGAACCCGTGCCAGCACATCCTCAGCAGATTCAGCGTGTGTTTGAGGGAGTTCATCTTGGATGATCCGGCAAGCCGCTGGCGGTAATGCACCGGTAGTTCTCGGATTACCAGTCTCTGTTGCGCGGCGCCGAAGAGGAAATCGTAATCGCCCCAGGGGTCGCGGCCCATTGCCATCGAAACGTAGTTCCGGCGGAACATGGCCTTAGTGCCGCAGAGCGTGTCGCTGACTCGGGACTCCATTACCAGGCTAACCAGAATGTTGAACATCTTATTGCCCACATAGTTGGCCCACTTCATGGCTCGCCCTTCCATGGGATAGATGAACCGGGTGCAGTTGACGAACTCAGCATGCCCGGCAGCGAAGGCTTCATACACGGGAGCCAACTCCTCCGGCATGGTCGTAAGATCGGCGTCGAGGATCATGACGATGTCACCGGTGGCTGCGTTGAATCCCGTCTTCACGGCATAACCCTTGCCGCGATTGGGTGTGTATCGGATCACTCGCACATCGATATCCGGGTTGAGCGCCGGATCCACGGTGTCGGCCGTGCCGTCTCTGGAGCCGTCGTCCACAAACAGCAGTTCCGTCCGAGCGCCGATCTTCCGCGTCTCCCGGATACAGCGTTCGATGTTACCCTTTTCGTTGTAACATGGCACGACGATGGAGACTGAATACTCCCGCCGGGCAACCGGGACCTTTCGTGCCGCCAGCAATTGGGTTGAGGCCAGCAGGCGCAGAATCGGGATTCGGGACCAGGTGTTGTTGATGAAGTCGCTCAGGAACGGGATGTACTTGGGCAGCAGCAAGGACATGCGCTTGTAAACCACATCGAAGCCGTGCAGCCGGAGCAGGTTGACCAAATCCTCGTTGGTCAGGAACAGGCGCTCGCACTCAGGAATGCGGAGTCCCAGGCGGCTCGCGAAATGGAAGATGGGCGACCACAGCGGATTGGCTGTGGTGAGCAACAGCCTGCCGTTGTCGCGCAGTGCCCGGTGGCAGCAGGCAATCACCGCTCCCATGTCGAAGGTGTATTCGGCGGTGTTGATGAGAAGAGCGGCATCGAAGCCAGCCTTGCCGTCGAAATCCTCAAGCGCGGTATGGCGAAACGACAGGTGTGGAAAATCCGCAGCCGCCGCTTCCAGCATGGACTCGCTCAGGTCGAGGCCGACCCCGCTAGCCGGCCTCAATTCCGCCAAGATGTCGCCGCGCCCGCAGCCAACGTCGAGGACCTTCTGCCCCGGAGCGATCAGCGACTGGCACCAGCGCACCAGGAAACGATTGTAGTAGCGATTGCGGTTCTTGAGCTTGGGATAGATCGCCGCCAGACTCGAGAAGTGCGCTCGGATGCGCTGATTGTGTTCCCGCAGAAGGCGTTCGTACAGAGACGCTGGCTCGGTTGCGGCGGGAGTCATGACCCTCTTAACCGATTATGACATAGCGGCCTATGCCGCCCTCCGCGGTGCGTGCGCTTGGATTCAGCGCGAGGCGCCCATCTTATTCAGCCGCTGTTCGATGATGCCCGAGACAATCTTCGGCAGATCATACTCCAGCTTCCACTGCGGGAAGTGGGAGCGGATCTTGGTCAGGTCTGAGATGTAGCAGATATGATCGCCGGTCCGGTTCACGGGGTCGTAACGGTACTTCAACTCGTAACCCATGCTCTTCAGCATGTCGATGGTTTCAAGAATGGACAGGCTGTTCGCGCGGCCCCCTCCCAGGTTGTAGACCTCGCCCGACCGCGGCTGGCGCTGAAATGCCAGGAACAGCCGCGCCACATCGCGGCAGTGGATCTGGTCGCGAACCTGCTTGGCTTTGTAGCCGAACACCGTATATTCGCGGCCTGTGAGCGCGCAGATAATGATGTACGCGAGGTACCCGTGAAGTTCCACCGCCGAGTGCTGCGGTCCCGTCAGACAACCGCCACGAAAGATGCCGACCGGCATGTGGAAATACCGGCCGAACTCCTGGCACATCACGTCCGCGGCCACCTTCGACGCGCCAAAGATCGAATGCAGACAGGCGTCGATCGACATGGTTTCGTCGATTCCGTCCCGCCCATCGCCGTAGTCCCAACGTTTCTCCAATTCGGCCAAAGGAACCGTGTTGGGCCGGTCTCCGTAGACCTTATTGGTGCTGGTAAAGCAGAATGGGGATTCCCGGCAGAAATCGCGCGCCGCCACCAGCATGTTCATGGTACCCACGGCGTTCACATCAAAGTCGTCGTAAGGAATCGAGGCCGCTTTGTCGTGCGAGGGCTGGGCGGCTGTGTGAACGATAAACCCGGGCCGCTCGCTTTCGAAAAGGTCGCGGACCGCCTGGCGATCGCGGATGTCCACGTTCTGGTGACGGTATCGCGGCAAGGTAGCCACCAGTTCCTGGACGACCGGCCGCGTAGTTCCCGGCTCACCGAAGAACTGCCGCCGCATGTCATTGTCGACGCCCACCACGTCCCAGCCTTCTTCCGAGAGAAGGCGGACACATTCGGATCCGATCAGACCGCCGGAACCGGTAACTAAGGCTTTCATAGAAGTTATCCTTTGTTGGACGGGCTTGGGCGTTAACGGGGGCGTCTGCCGCGGATGTAGAGGGAACCCGAGAATTCCCTACACAGCGGCACACTCTCGATCGCCCGTCCCAATCCCTTGACGGCCGGGATCAACGCGGGCGGTGTGTGGGGATGCAGCCAGTCAAACGGCGTGATGTCCACGTCCTCAAATCCCACGGCCCTCAGTTTGCGCGCGAAACCCCATCGCACAAACGCCGTCTCGTCCGGGGAGGTATACGCAAAAATCGGCAGGAACTGGAAGTGCCGCTCCATGAATACCTGCGGGTTGAGCATGTTGGGCTCGGCGAAGCTCAGAAATCCGCCGGGTTTCAACAGTTCCCAAATGCGGCGCAGGGCGACGTCGATCTCCAGATGGTGTAGAACCGACGATCCAATTACGGCATCGAAGGGCCCGTCCACGTCGCATTCCTCAAACGGCTTTTCCACGAAGATGACTCGATCGGCGGGTAACTTCCGGGCGCGCGCCTTGTCGAGGAGATCCTTCGAAAGATCCACGGCTACGATCGTGGCGCCGCTGGCTGCGAAGATTTCCGTGAACATTCCGGTCCCGCAGCCGATTTCCAGCACCCGGTCGCCCGGCTTCAAACGGGCGCCCTCCGAGACCAGAGTGGCCCGCCGCTGCGCGCGCAATTTACCGGCCGGAGTATCCCAGCCCCAGATCTTCTCCGTGTCCCGGGCGGCCAACCACTCACCGTGCTGTATCTCATGCTCGGCTCGACTGTTACCTCGTGTTGGCTGGCTCATTTGCATCCAGGGTCTCCAGTCAATAACGATCCCGGCCTTTCAAAGCAGCGTACGTTACGGCCAACCCTCCGACGTGGGCTGCGATTGGACAGAGAAGCGGCTTGGACACGGCCGACGGCATGACCCTTGGTTCCGATTATGCCATAGGTCGCTTGACCAAACGCCGGTCGATGATGCCGCCGAGGTTGCAAAGCCTCGCCGCATCGCGGGTTCCGGTAGAACTCGCGCCACGTCGCAAGCCGAAGCCGGGAAATGCGGCGGGCACTGGAATCTGATCGTGCCCCTCCTTGGCCCAGCGCCTTTCTCCGGTTCCACCAAAGGGACGATTCCCGGCTGAAACTGAGCGCCGCCACCAGCACGTTTGTCGTGTCCGCAAAGTTGACACCGGCTTCCTCTTACGAGATGGATGCACCTTCGCCTCGTGCCGAAAACGCGGCAACTTGTCTACGTTCCTTCACCTCATCAGTGGTTCGGTGCTCCCCTGTTCCCCGAAAAAGTGCTGCCGCATGGCGTTGTCCACAACGGCCACGTCCCAGCCTTCCTCTGATAGGAAGGCGAACGCAGTCCGAATCGATCGGATCACGGACCCTGTGACGATTGCTTTCCTATTTCGAGGATCTCGCTTCAATCAATCCGGGGCTGACGGTGCCGCGAGCGGCAAAAAGGTCCGTCCAGCGCTGTCCGCGCAGGCTTCGAGTCAGGGCGTCGAGATCCGTGACAGGTATCATCCGATTCCCCGAAACCCGATAAAGCTTGAAACCTCTCGCCGTGAGGTGATGCAGGCAGTCCAAGGGCCGGCAGCCGGCATTTTCCAACCCCAGGGGCCAGTATTCGAAATAAATGCGCACCGCCGGGTTCTCCTGCAGAATGCCGTCCATCCCGAGAAAGACCTGGTATTCCCAGCCCTGTACATCGATCTTGATCCAATCGACCCGCTTCCCCTTGAGCAGGGAGTCAAGCGGGGCGACGGTGACGTCCACCTCGTCGAACCATGCGGGGTGCCGGCTTCGGGCCAACCGGTTGTCCCCCGAGTTGACCTGGGAGCGGTAGAGCTTCATGGATCCCGTTTGACAGCCCAACGCTACGTTGTGGAGTTCGACGTTGGCTGCGCCGTTCTTCTCGCAGTTCCTGCGCAAGGAACCAAACAGGCCTGGATCAGGCTCAAATGAATACACACGGCCTTGCGCGCCCAGTGTCCGGGACATCAACAGGGTATGCAAGCCCTGGTTCGCGCCGACGTCCACAACCTGCATGCCAGACCGAACTTGTTGTTCCATGAATCGTCGCTCGTCATGACCGCGGACCTCGAAGTGATACAGGTAGAGGTTCAGCAGGCGGTCCAAGCTGGTGGCGGTGAATCGGCTGCCCCACACCTCGACATCGCGGGCCCAGAGGCGCAAATGGTTCAACTTGAAGACAGCGAGCGCAAAGGCCAGAAAAGCTTTCTTCATCGGCTGGCAGCGGCGTTCACGCCATACTTCAGGCTTGGTGAAGCACTGTCATGGGTGTCTCGTTCGCCGTTCGTAAACAAGTATAGCGTATGGACTTTCGCGGGTTCGTTCGAATGTGCCGAACTCCCCCACTTAGCCGTTACACGGCTACCCCAAACCTCTACCTCGCGCACCCATAGCGTCAAGTGGTTCAATCTGAAGACAGGTTGGGCGGCCGGCATATCTTGAAACTTACAACTTGTGGCAGCGGCCCGGACCGGCGGAGCCAAACTCCTGGGTGATCGACCGGCTAGATGCGTCGTATCCAAATACAACCCACTGTGGCCGGTCCATCCGGCATGCCCATTCCTGCCTGCCTGCCGGACCCGGGTCCACAAGAAACATCAGGTCCGCTGAACGCCAGTCCGGGCCGTTCATCAGGAAGTGTTTGGGTAAAAACGGAAGCGTGTCACCGAGAAATGCGGTCCGTCTGGTGCCTGTCAATCGGCCCGCCACCTCGCGGAGTTGCCGTTCGCCTGCGGTTCTGGACACGAGTCCGTCGATAGCCAACCCCTGGAGGCAAATCTGTAGCGCCGCCAGAGCGGCCAACCCCGTGGCCAGGCGCCTCGCTGGGATTCCAGCGTTCTGGACCAGCAGCGCGAGGCCGCGCGCCGCCAGTATCGCCACGGCGCTGAATACCTCGAAGTAATATCGTTCTCCGTTGATAGCCGCCGAATCCTCGACTACTATCTGGTAAGTCACCACCAGGCAGACCGACAGCAGGGCAAGTATTCGGACTTCGGTTTGGAACTTGCGTTCGCGTAAGACCCCGTAGCCCGCGAGGAGGAGCAAAAATGGTGTTGTATAAAACAAAGTCCGCTGCGCACCCCAGCGCTTGTCATGCAACATGCTCGCCCAGATGGCGTGAGGATTCAATACGAGCTGTGGCGACCTGTAAAACGGGTCGCGGCTGTCGAAAACCACGGCGTAAGGTGATACCAGATAATTGCCTGTGTAAGTTTGATTATAGACTAAGATAGCCGACAGGATCATCATCGCGAAGAGTATTCCGACTACCGCAGTCCGCACTAATAGGGCCAGGTCCCTGCGCAGGTTCCAGAGCGTCACCAGACCCAAGGTCGCGGCCATCACCGCACCCGTGTAGTAACGGGTTAAGCAGGCCACGCTCAACAACGCGAACATCCAGGTAAAGTGCATCAGCCGTCGCGAGCGCAGACCTCTAAAACATAGCCAGATGGCGGTTGCAATAAGTACACCGCAAAAAGCGTGCGTCATGATGCCAACACTGTTGGTGAGGTAATATGGCGAAAGCGCCATCATCAGTGCCGCCGCCGGCCCTGTCGTGGCGTCACCGAAAATCGACCGCGCGGTAGCGGCCGCAATCGCCAGCAAAAGCGCTCCGAATATCGGAGACATGAGCCATTCCGCATGCAGTTTGAGAGCCGGCGCCAGAACGGCGGGCCAAAGGGGAGGAATCTGACCGTACCATTTCTGACCGGAAACGATGAGGTGCTCGAAGTAGAGGGGCGGCGGAATCTCCGAAATTCGCGTGCCCGCCCCCGGAGGCGCGTCAGCCCAAAGGCGTCCGCTGGCAAAAACCAATCCCTGAAAGCGGTACGACGATTCGTCCGGCACGATGATTCCCTGGGTGACGTACCAACTGGTCACGGCAGCCATCGCCAGGAATAGCCCGACAATCCACTTGATCGGAATTGGGGGAATCCCCGTAGGTGCGTCGCCGAAACTGCCGGACCGGATGAAGTAGAGAAAAGCCGGCAGCAACAAGATGTACCGCAACACCAGCAGCGAAAAATAAGCGTGCTCCACACGGCTGACAAACGCTAGGGATAGTACCGCATAAATTGCGGTCACTAAGAATAAGAGCGCCGCTCGAAGGTCGAAAACGCCTCTCGAAGCCTTTCCGTCCGTCAAATCCAACCGTCCCTTGACACTATTCTCACGTCCTTAATCCGTGAGTTTAACGCGGATTAGATTGTGCCTGCAACCGCTTGCCGGCTGTTATGCGCGTTAGCCATAACTTTCCGATGCCCTATTCATATTCACGGCGTTGCCACAACTTGCTTGGCGGTCTGCGCCACGACGCGATTTTGAATATCCCGGTACAGTACCTGATAGTACAGAACTCGTTGCGACAGGGCCGGGATCGCCACCGTACAACCGGAAGCGCAGGGCATGCCGCTCAAACTCGAAATTGTGCCATCGGATCCGTCGCTCGGGAACTGAAATGGCGTCACGGGAATGGTACTTGCCGCCGCATAACATGCCTCTTTCCGGCTGGTGCAGTAATACTGATCGCTGCCCCCGTTCTCCGCATAGCCGAACCGGATGATAGCGTTGTCCACGCCGCTCCCCGTCGGCGGCGCTAATTGCACGCTCATCGGCAAAAACGTGCTGCGGTCGAGAGAGTCCAGCGCCGGGTAAGGAGGCATTTTGGCGCTGAGAATCTGGAATTCATTACCGCCGAAATCGTAGGCGGGGAAAAGCAGCCAGGCCCCATCCGGCGTGCTCTGGACACTCTCGTTGACGTTGTTCAGGTGATACCGGATCAATCCGTGTGTAAGCGTGCGCCCATATGCACCCTTTACGTCGTTGGCGGGAGGCGCGAAACCTACTTGAGCGACGCCGTTAAGATAGGCACCCGTATTCGCCAGGCACTGGTCATTAGCTAGCCCCACTTCGCCGCGAGGGTTGTTGTTACAGCCAAACGTCTGGGAGTAAGCGTAACGGGGATTTGCATACGGGCAATTGTAATAGACTTCCCCTCGCACCGAACCAGAGCGGCATTCGCCGTTCCGCCGAACTACGCAAGCTTGGTAAGCACTGGTATCGTCGGCCGCGATTACGTTACCGGTTGTGGCCGAACTGATATCGACCATCGGCTGCGTGCCGCAATACAGAGCGCTCGGCTGCAACTTCCGCGACGCCACCAGCATACCGCTGCCGCCAGGATCCAACAGGGTATCGCCATCGGTAGTTAGGTAAGCCGTCTTGTATAGCTGCCCGGATACCCAATTGGCCTGCTGGGCACTGATGCTGGTTGACGGTCGCGCGTCCAGGAGCCACTTCTGCTCGTTCGCAGCCGCTGCATGCTGGGGATGACTTGGGTGCTCCTGGGCCGCTTCGTTGAATGCCGTCACCCCGACCGCGCCGGCAAAGGCCGGCCCTAGCGTTCCGTACTTATTGGGACTCCCATAACCGGTCCCATCCAGGATCGCGTACCCCGAATTGGGCGGGGCCGTTGACCCGAACGAAGCCGCCGTGTCGAACGAGGGACTGCCGCCAGCTGTCATATTCACATCAAGAGTCTCGTGGTCGTATGGGTATTGTCCAATAATCGAGTTGCCTCCGGCATTCACTCCATGTGGGTCGGCGCCGAAGTTCCAAACCCATTGGACGCTCGAAAGGGCCAGCTTGAAGTTGTCTCCTCGCGCCTGGCACACCTCCGCCAACTTGATCGGCGTCGACACATTAGTCGGGGAGGAACTGGTCCAGCCGATGGAACGTTGTATCATCCACTGCGAACCATTACCGGCGGTTTTCGAGATGAGTCTTGCCAACTCCGGGTTGCCGGATATCCCAGCCTGGAATACGTCGCCCACGGCAGCGTCCTGTAAGTAGGTCCACGCGCTGTTCTTCGTGCAGTTCAGCGGATCCGCGGGAAATGAGGAACCGCTCGCACCTGGGGCTTCGTTACACGGCTCGCCATCGGGTGTAATGAGATCACACCCAAAACCGCCTGCTGGGCAGCCTCCCGTGCCGGCGGCAATGGACGGGCTGTTAGTGAGTGGCGATGTTGTGTTGACCGTGTAATATCCGCCGCCGGGGAACCCGGTCACGGAACCCAGACCAGCCGCCGCCCCCACAAAAAAGCCGGACTCGCCGGCATAGGTAGTGGCGTGCTGTCCGCACCAGCGCAGCGGTGCATTCCCCCAACTGCTCACGGCCGCTACTACGCACCCCGGAGCCCCACCGCCCACACACCCGGGCGCCGAATCTGTCAGAAATGGATCGAAGACGACCTCCCACTCCAGCGTGTTTTGAAAACTGCGGCGGCTGGAGAGTAGGAGCTTGTTGTTTTGCATTGCGGTGATGCCCATGCCGTAAAACTGGCTTTTGTCAAAGTGCGGCGTGTCGTTGGCTGTGAACGCAGCCACAAGGCTGCGGATGTCCTTTCCGGTTGAGATCGGCGTCATGCTGGCGCACGTCGGGCTCCAGTCGCCGGGTTGATTGCTCGTAGTCACAGTGCATCGGACTACCATTGGACTCGACCCATTAGCCTGCGCGCCGATTGTGTAGTAAGTCACTGCGCCCGTCGGGGATAACGAGGTAAGCGCTGGACTGGCCGCACCGCTGCCTTCGGTCCAGCCATCGGCCCCCCCTGGAGATGCTGCCCCCAGAATTCCCAGCCAGGTGGCATCACCGGTCGTACCGTCGATAAAGTAAACCTGAGACGTATTGCCTACCACGCACTGCCATCCCAGATGACCCGTAACTGTGTTCAGCACCGTCTGGTTGTTGCAAATCTTAACGCTGCCGCTGGACGGCCACTGCATCTGTGATGAGCTGCCCATCACATACTTCGCATACTGAATATTGATCTGATCGGTGGTGGCAGTCTTCTTGCGAATCATGATCCCGAAGTTTCCGGCGCTATAGGAAACCCCGGTCGCGGGTAAGGAGAGGCCGGGACAGGAGGACGGCGCGATTGCCAGGGACTGCGGATTCGTGTACGACGCAACCGTGCAAAGCTGCCCATTAATCGTCATTTTGCTGCCGGCGATCCAGCCCGGGTAGAACAGTTCACCGCCGTTGATCCATGCTACGTTACCGGCGCCATCCACATTCACCGTGCCGCTGCGCTTGCGAACGTCGAGCGAAACCAGCGCCGGCGTTCCCGGTGGGACCCAGGGCAGCACGGCCAGGCTGCCATTCCCGAACGACGTATACGTCGATGGCAGAGCGGTATTCCCCAGCACAATGTCATGAACATTCGCCGCCGTGGGCCAACAATTCACCCCGTTTACGGTCAAACATGCTTGAATCGTGGCGTTGTCTCCGCTGCCGCTTGAAGCCCATGCCTTGAGCGACAAAGTGACCGATTCCAGCACCGCCTCATTGTTGAATACCTGGTTGCCTGCGTTCAGGATCAGCCAGTCTCTGGTTGAGCCGCTATAAGTCGCCGAAAGCGAGTCGTCCGCAAGCACGTTAGATGCGCCAGTCCAGTTAGCGCCCGTCGCCGATAGAAACGCCGTGTCGTTCAGGTTCCCCAGGTCCATGGGCATCGTCATGCGCTTGATCGCCAATCCTGTCTGGGGATCGATGATTTGTTCCGTTCGCGCCGTAGCCGGGCTTGTGCTATCCCAGTTCAGGAAGGTAGGCATCGCGTATCGCCCTGAGTACGAGAATCCATTGGTCCTGAACGTTGAAGTTACTGCAGGATCGGGGGGTAGAGGCTCATTGTAGGTGTTTCCCAACGCAATATTAGCTGTTGTGAAGGTACCTGTAACCGTATTCGTTCCGCACGTGATCCGGAAGTAGTGCTGTGTTAATGCCTGTAGAGCCCGCGAGTACCATTGCCCGTTTAGACCTTGTTCCGCATCCCGAGTCCCGACCACGAATGTCCTCGTAACCGTCCCTGAAACGCTGCCGGCTCGAGTGTCCAGGTTCGACCCGGGGAAGATCGCGGGGTCCACGTCGTGTACCAGGGGTAAATAAGTTGGGGAAGTGCTCACTTCCATCGTGCATGCCGTTGTATCGGGAGCCGTGTACCGCAGCACGGCCTGCGTGTTAGTCACTCCCGTGACGGACAAGTTGGAAATCTGTGCCGCCATTGGAAAAGCCAAAAGGAATCCCAGTTTCTTCATTTGCAATACAATGCCTCTCTTACCAAAACTTCACCTCATCGGCCGCCCGTGGTGTCGAGGCGCGGGCCGTTCTACCGCCGGAGTGGCTCCACAGCGTCAACGCCTGCCGGGATTCCAGCAGGCAGCTGGAAGAACTACTTTGCTCGAGCCAAAGCGTGCTCCCAATCCCGATGATCCCATGCCCCCCTTAGGGGCCGAACCCTCCTGCAGCCTTGAAATTGCAACTAACTTCCATAAAATCAACCGGGTGAGAATATTTCAATTTGTTGTGACTGAGTTTTCCCGGGATCGCAGTTTGCCATTCCCAATTGTCCTTCAAGCAGATTAAGATTAATAGATTCTTTGACTTAGCTATGGCAAACGGCTGGACGGCGTCAAACAGCGAACCCTCTGCGTTTCTCACGACCACGGGCGAAAGCTACAATCCTGGTTTCGTCATCCTGACCCGGGTGGAGGCCTACGGCATACTCCGTGTACCCCCGGCCGCTCAAACCCTGCAAGACCGCCGAGGCGGAAAGGCGACCGCCGGCGCTACCGCGAAACGCGTTACAGTGGAGTCCCGGAGAGTGACACATGACAGCGCAATGGACGCCCATGCGGTGGCCGAGCACCTGGAAAGATCCAGCACCGCTCGGCCGGCTCAAGGGCACCGCCATTGATTACCTCATCGTCGACCAGGGTGACGAGTTTAACGCCGTGCGGGCTCGCGCGCGGCAGCAAGGTTTGTACGTGGCCGAGGCGGGCTCGGCCGTCGCCGGCGTGACCACGATCAAGGGTGAATGGCCCGGAGTTCGGATGTCGCGCGGCGGTCCTGCCCAAGCGGCGAGCGGGCCCACGGGCGTTCCCTGGGTGGATTCCAACGGTTGGGCAGTGCGCCTGGCTGCTGCGCGCCAACCTCAGTCGGCGGTGTGGGTGGATGCGCTGCCATCGGACAACCTGCGCATCACAGCCAACGCTTATATGCTGGCCATCGCCGACAGCGCCGCTCACGGCGGCCGATGGGTGATCGCACTCGATCAGAATCTGGCCGGCGAATTGGCAGACGGCAAGCCGGAGTCAGCCAACACCTGGAAGCAGATTGCCGCAACGGCCGGGTTCTTTGCCGCCCACCGGTCCTGGGATCAATACCAGCCCGCGGCAGCGGCGGGAGTGATCTCAGATTTCACCGGTCCCAATGAATTCCAGGGCCAGGAAATGCTCAACCTGCTGGCCCGCGCCGGCCTGCACTATCGCATCCTGCGCAAGGACGCAGCCGCCTCGTTCGACGGTCTGAGGGCCGTGATCTACGTCGATTCCGACGCACCCAAGCCGGAATTACGCAAGCACGTAACGGCCTTCGTGCAATCCGGTGGGATGCTGATCACGGGGCCAGCCTGGGGAGCCGTGGAAGGTCCGGCCAAGCCCGCCGAGCACCCGCGCTTCGCCATTCATGGCATGGGAAAGGGCCGGATCGCGATCGCCCACGCCGCGCCCGATGACCCTTACGAGATGGCCAACGATGCCGTTGTGCTGATCAGCCATCGGTACGACCTCGTCCGCTTCTGGAACGGCGGCGCCACCGGTTCGTACTACGCCGTCTCGCCGGACCGCAAGCAGGCCGTGGCGCATTTGTTCTTCTACGCCAACCGCGGCCCGGATTCGGCCGCGGTGCGAATCGCCGGCCCTTATCGCAGCGTCAAGATCGCCACCGTCGATCAGCCCGAAGTGAAGGCCGTTAACGTGGAGCTACAAAAGGACGCGGTGGAAGTTCATCTGCCTCAAGTGCCACAATATGTGGCGTTGGAGTTGACGTAACATCAAGGAGTCGAATATGCAATGCCAATTGACCCGCCGCCAATGGCTGATAAAAACCGGCGCCGCCGTTTCGGGCGCATATGCGGCCGCGCGGCCTCTGGCCGCCGACGCCCCCACCGCCCCCGTGGCCGTGGCCCGATGCAAGACATACGACGCCGCCGAATTGGTCCCCACCCTGCAAAAGATGTTCGACCAACTGGGCGGGCTCGGCCGCCTGGTCAAGGGTAAGACGGTGGCCATGAAGGTCAACCTGACCGGTGCTCCCACTTACCGGCTGGGATATCTGCCCCTCGAGGACACCCACTACACGCACCCACAGGTGATCGCCGCCGCCGCCCATCTGCTGAGCAAGGCCGGCGCCCGCCGCATCCGCGTGCTGGAAAGCCCTTGGTCGACGGCGGACCCGGTGGAGGAGTACATCCTGCGCGCCAACTGGGAGCCGCGCGACATCCTGAACGCCGCGCCCAACGTGGAATTCGAGAACACCAACTACCTGGGGCAGGGCAAACGTTATTCGCGCATGAAGGTGCCCTTCGGTGGATACGTCTATCCGGCTTTCGACTTGAACCATTCCTACGAAGACTGCGACGTGTTTATCAGCATTGCCAAGATGAAGGAACATGCCACGGCCGGAGTCACGCTCTCCATGAAGAACTGCTTCGGCTTGACGCCGTGCACGATTTACGGAACCGGCGCGGGGAAGGACGAACCTTCGCTCGTCCCGAAGGGCGGCCGCACCATGGTGCATGCCGGCAATCGCCAGCCTTCGGCCAGTGCGCCGCCCGAGAAGGATCCCTCTACGCCGCGCCAGGACACCTACCGCGTGCCCCGCACGGTGGTGGACCTGGTGTCCGCACGCCCGATTCACCTGGCCATTGTGGAAAGCATCAAGACCATGACCGGCGGCGAAGGGCCCTGGATCCGTGGAGACCTGCAGCCGGTCGCACCCGGCATAATCGTGGCCGGACTCAATCCCTTGACTACCGATGCCGTCTGCATGAGCCTGATGGGCTTCGACCCGATGGCGGTCCGCGGCACGCCGCCTTTCGAGCGGTGCGACAGCACGCTGCAGTTGGCCGAAGCAGCCGGAATTGGAACGCGCGATCTGAAACGCATAGAAGTGATCGGCACCCCCATCGCTGAGGCCAGGTTCGATTTCGCCGGCATGCGCAAGAAGCGGCAAACCGCGCCGGCTCCATCAGTGGGGATCCGGGGGTAAGCTAATAGCGATAAGCCAATCGAGCTTACGCCAAGCGAGGTTAAGGTAATGTCCCATCCCGATCGACGAGAATTCTCCAAGCTGGCCCTGGGCGGCGCTTTGGGTGGCGCCGCGTTTCTGGCCGCGGCCGGAACCAGCGAAGCCACCGTGCATCCCGCGCAGCCTGGCATCAAGTTGTGCGCGCAATCGTCAGCCAAGCCGACCGACCAGGACCTCCTCTTCCTGCAGCAGATCGGTGCGGAGTACGTCAGCGTCGGCTCCACGCCCGATCTGCGCACCGCCGAGGGCTTCCTGCAAATCAAGAAGCGCTATGCCGACGCCGGCATCACCGTCTGGAACATCGGCAACACCAGCGTGCACAACATGCCGGAGGTCACCCTGAATCTTCCGGGGCGCGACCAGAAGATCGAAGAGTACAAGCAGTACCTGCGCAACTTGGGAAAGGCGGGCATTTATTACACGACGTACGCCCACATGGGCAACGGCATCTGGAGCAGCGGACGGGCCACCATCCGCGGCGCCTCAGGCCGCGAATTCGATCTCTCCAGCCCGAATAAGCAGGGCGTGTGGGACGGCGTGACCTTTAAGGAGCCGCTCTCCCACGGCCGCGAGTTCACCAAGGAAGAGATCTGGGAGAACTATACCTACTTCATCAAGCAAGTGGCGCCGGTGGCCGAGGAAGCCGGCGTGCGCATCGGCATCCACCCCGACGACCCGCCGGTACCGGTGCTGGCCGGCGTGCCGCGCTGCATCTTCGGGAATTTCGATGGCTACCGGCGCGCCATGGAGATCGCCGCCAGCCCGAACGTGGGCATCTGCTTGTGCTGCGGCACGTGGCTGGAAGGCGGCAAACAACTAACCGGCAAGGACCCCGAAGAGATGATTCGCTACTTCGGCTCGCAGAAGATCTGGAAGATCCATTTCCGCAACGTTAGCGCGCCCCTGCCGCACTTCGTCGAAACGTTCATGGATAACGGCTACTACGACATGTACAAGATCATGAAGGCCCTGCGCGACGTCAACTACGATGGCATCGTGATTCTGGATCACACGCCCGGACTGGTGGGCGGCGGCAATGCGCAGACGGCCTACGGGTTCGCGTATATGCGCGCGCTGCTGAATCGGGCCAACGCGGAGGCAAAGGCGTAGGGGCTCGCTACGCTCGCGTGGCGGGGGCCAGGGACTCGGGAGTGAGGCGGGCTTCATGCGGTGAAACCGACGCCGATTTTGGCGGTTCCCACTGCAAGCCTAAAGCCTCGCCCTGCCGCAACCCGAGGGAAAGCGCGACGGAATACCGGCCTCCAGCTGATCACCCTTGACAACATCAAGGAACTTCTGAGCTTTTTCAGGCGTGAAGGGACGCAGGGCTTGATGCTCGACTCGTGGAGCATCTACCAGCGTGGCGACGTTGCTTGCGACGAGTCGGCGAAGGTATGCCGCCGGTCGTGGAAGCGAAGCCGAGGCAGTCCTGCGGTCTTCAGGATGCGCTGGAGCTGATGGGTGACGTTGCAGTCATCGCAGGAACTTTGGCGGCGGCGCATGCCCAAAACGCCTATTTTCCGTCGCGACGATTCGTTCCGCGCCATCACCACCAGACACTCAGCCTGTGTCGCGCGAACAGCCGCAATTCCTCTTGCTTCAACTCGCGTTCTGTCCATGGGGACGGACTAAAGTCCGCCGACCTTGAATATCAGACGCAGGCCGTGCGGTGCGTTATGCTGACCGTGTGAGCTATCTGCTCCGTGGTTTTGCGGTGTTCAGTATCGTCGGATTCGTCCTCGTGAGTGGGACTCTTCTTGGGCAGTCCAAAGAAGAGTTGGGGCGGAAGTACGGTGACCCCGTCTCGGAAACGTTCATGGTGCGGCTCGGTGTGACTGTTACGGCAACGTACGGGACAAACGGACGAATAGCAGAATTGCTGATTTCTCCTGTCGTAACGGGGTACGTCAAATCGCAAGGCTTGCGAAAGCCGATGAGCAAGGACTTCGTCCAAGCTCTCATTCACGAACTGCTGCCGAGTTCGATGCGAGGCAAGTTCGTCATCGCCAGATTCGACAATATAGGGTGCTTTCCGACGAATGACTGCTGGGGCTCTTCAGAGGAGTACGAAGAGGCGAGCATTTATTACAACGCCAGACGAGATGGAACGTGAGCTGCGCCGTCGTCACGTTGAAGAAGGGGGCCCGTTGAACAGCCGGGATGACATCCGCTCACGCCGTATTTCGCACAACCCGGAACATTTACATGGCTCTCAAGTCGCGATACTCTTGACGTATGTCGGTGCCACTACGGCGGCGCATATCCTGCTCAGTGGAAGCCACGGGCGCAGCGTGGCTGATTTCTGGGACCGTGTTCGCAGTCGTTATCAAAGGTCCAGGCACAATATCGGCGTGGTTGATTTGGGGAACCTTCTTCTTTCTTTCTGGCTGGACGCTCGTCGGACTTCCGATCATCGCCCTTGGTGAGAGAGTTCTGACGATGGGCCAGCCCTTGGTGATGATAGTAGCCGGAACGGGCGGTGCGGTGGTGATGCTGGTGCCGATTGCCCTCACCAAAGCACTGGCTGCCCAAGGGGGCTATCGCTGGTCCTGGTCTCTTGGAGATTTCCTTTGGCCCAGTGTCGCGTTCATCATCGCCACACCTACTGGCTGGCTTTACCGAAAACTCCTCAACAACGAACGCATGAAGGTTCAGACTCCGAATGGCGCACGATGACGGCATCGTTGTGGGTGGTCAGGCGGGTAAAACTCTAGTCAGCTGTCAACACGGTTAATCGGAACTTCGCTTCAACCGGCAAACTTGGCTTCGGTCTAAAGCCCCGGCCAGAGCCCTCCCAAGCCGTCACCACGTTTTAAGAATCGATGTCGCCAGCCGGGAGCACGGCCAACCACCGGCACGTCCAAAGGGAGGGAAGGGGTGGTTGTTGTCTGACAGCAACCGTGACAGCAACGCTCATAGATGCCCGATCACCCGAGAGACGCCGAACGCGCGAAACCCGCGCCAATCAAGGAGGGTTCTGAGGACCGCATCACCCCTGAGAAAGCTGCCTACGGGATTCGTAATCGGCAGGTCGCCAGTTCGATCAGGGCGCGGTGAAACGGAGACGGGCCTTGCTGGCGGGCAACCTGTTGAGGAATAGCCAGCCGGAACTCATCGGGGGCGATGTGTCCACCCTGGCTTTCCGGCCCAACCCGTAAGAGAACCGCGCCTACTTCACCAAACTTGACGATTTCCCGGCGAAGTCCAGGACCCAGCTCGGAAAAATGCCGAGCGCCAGCGTGCCCAGGGCCGGCAGGATCAGCGCCAGGCTCAATCCGGGCGTCAGCGGTTCGGCATTGATCGTGGCCTCGCCCGGCTCCTTCATATACATCACTACCAGGATGCGCAGGTAGTAGAACGCCCCGACTGCGCTGTTCAGCAGGCCGAGGACCGTGAGCCATACCAGGTGTGACTCCATGGCGGCCTTGAAGATGTAGAATTTGCCGAAGAAGCCGCCGGTCAGCGGCAGGCCGATCAGGGAGAGCAGAAAAATCGAGAACATGGCCGCCGCCAGCGGCTGCTTCTGGCCCAAGCCGGCGAAGTCGTCGATGCCGGTGTAGCGCTCGCCCTTGCCCACCAGCGAACTCACCGCGGCGAAGGCGCCGATATTCATGAAGGCGTAGCCGGCCAGATAAAACATGGCGGCGGCAATGCCCACGTCGGAGCGCGCGGCCAGTGCCACCAGCACATACCCGGCGTGCGCGATCGAACTGTAGGCCAGCATGCGCTTGATATTGGTCTGTAGCAGCGCCGCAAAATTGCCCACGGTCATGGAAAGCAGCGCCACGCCCCAGACCAGGGGTTCCCAAACCGTCCCGATGGGCTCCAGAGCGGTCATGAAGATGCGCAGAAACACCGCGAAGGCCGCGGCTTTAGGACCGGCCGAAAGGAACCCGGCCACCGGAGCCGGCGCGCCCTGGTAGACGTCTGGCGCCCAGATCTGAAAGGGCGCGGCGGAGACTTTGAAGGCCAGGCCCACGAACATCAGGGCCGCCGCCGCCCCGATGAACAATGGCGAAGGCGCATCCTGGCCGTTCATCACCTGCCGCACCGTGGCCAGGTTGACAGTCTTGGTGGAGCCGTAGATCAGCGCCACGCCATACAGGAAGAACGCCGTGGCAAACGAGCCGAGCAGGAAGTATTTCAAGGCCGCTTCGTTATTGCGCTTGTCGTCGCGCAGGTAGCCGGCCAGAACGTAACTGGCGATCGACGAAATCTCCAGGCCGATAAAAACCATGATCAGGTCGTTCGAGGCAGCCATCAAGCACTGGCCGGAAATCGAAAACAGCAGCAGTGCGTGATACTCGCCAGTCTCGGCGTCCTGCCGCGCCAGGTATCGATACGAAGGCAGGATGGTCAGGATCCCTACCGTAATCACCAACTCGCGGAAAAACGTGGCGAAGCCATCCACCATCAGCATGCCGCCGAATGCCGGCCCGCCGTTCTGATACGCGAACGCCGCACCGCCGCCGGCCCCAATCAGTGCCAGCAGGCTGATATGGCCAAAGGTTTCCGACGAGCGCCTGCGGATCATGGGATCCAGCACCATCAACAGCGTCCCGGCCACGATCAGGATGATTTCCGGCAAGAAGCGAATGGCGTCTTGGATGCTGAAGCCGAAGTTATCGGGCACTCGCAACCTCCGCGGTCCCCGGCCCCTGGCCCCGACCCGCAGAATCGGCGGGTACCCCGCCCGGCCCCCGTTGCTGCACCCGGTACGGCACGTTGACCTGCGTCTGCTCCAGCACGCGTGCCGTGACCTTGCTCACCGGCGCCAGGAAGGACTGCGAGTAAACTCCCATCCACACCATCATGGCGATCATGGGAACGACGGCCGCCCATTCGCGCAGGTTGAGGTCGGGCACGTGCGACATCAATTCGGGGTTTACTTCGCCGTAGATCACCCGTTGGTACATCCAGAGCATGTAGCATGCCGACAGAATCACACCCAGCGAGGCGTAGATGGCCCACTGGAAATTGGCGAGGGCAGCACCCTGCAGCACCAGGAACTCACCCACGAAGTTGCTCAGCGTCGGCAGCCCGATACTGGCCAGGGTGGTGACCAGGAACATGGTCGAGAGCCAGGGTGTCAACGTCGCCACCCCACCGTAATCGGCGATCTCCAGCGAATGACGCCGCTCATAAAGCAGGCCCACGAACAGAAAGAGCGCCCCGGTGGAAATCCCGTGCGCCAGCATCACGAACACCGCGCCATCCATGCCGGCTTGGGTGAACGAGAAAATCCCGAGCACGACAAAGCCCAGGTGGCTCACCGAAGAGTACGCCACTAGCTTCTTCATGTTGGGCTGCACCATTGCCACCAGCGCCCCGTAAATGATTCCGATGATGGCCAGCACCGCGATCCATGGCGCGCAGGTGCGGGCGGCGCTGGGGAACAGCGGCAGGCAGAAGTGCAGGATACCGTAGGTACCCATCTTCAGCATCACCGAAGCCAGCATCACCGAGCCGGCTGAGGGAGCTTCCACGTGCGCATCGGGCAGCCACGTGTGCAGTGGAAACAGCGGCACCTTGATCGCAAAGGCCACGAAGAACGCCAGGAACAGCAGCATCTGTACACCCGGGGCGAAGACCAGCTTGCCGCTCGCAAGCATTTCCAGGATCAGCGGGTAGTTGAAAGTCTGGGTCTGGTTGTAGATGTAGATGATCGCGGTTAGCATCAACACGGAACCGGCCATGGTGTAGAGGAAGAATTTCACGGCGGCGTAAATGCGGCGTTCGTGACCCCAGATGCCGATGAGGAAATACATCGGCACCAGGGAAACTTCCCAAAACACGTAAAACAGGAACAGGTCCTGCGCGATGAACACGCCCACCAGCCCGAATTCCAGCAGGATCAGGAAGGCGTAGAATTCCTTCACGCGCCGCACAATGTAGTTCCAGGAAATCAGCACGCAGATGGGTGTCAGGAAAGTGGAAAGGAGGATCAGCCAGAGGCTGACGCCATTGACGGCGATGAAGAAGTGAATATCGGGCGTGGCGATCCACGGAACGTCCACGGCGAGTTGTTCCCCGGCGGCGCCGCGGTCGAACCAGAAGAGCAGGCCGAGCGACGCCACGAAAGTGACCAGCGAACTGGCCAGAGCCCAAACCCGGCTGGCCTGGGGCGAAGACCGCGGAAGGGCGAGGGCCGCCAGGAACCCGGCCACAGGGAGCAGGAGAACTACGGTGAGAAGGTTCATCGCATCGTCCCCCCGAATCCCATCGCCCAGATGAGCAGCACTGAGCCGAGCAGCACCCAGGCCGCGTAGCTGCGCACGCTGCCCGATTGCATCAGGCGCAGAAGGCCGCCAAGGTCTTTAGCGCGCGAACCCACACCGTTCACCGAGCCATCGATCAATCCGGCATCGACGCCCTTCCACAGGACCTTGCGCGATCCGAAGACCACCGGCTTTACCACCGCGGCGTCGTAGATCTCATCCACGAACCACTTGTTGTAAATCAACTGGTATGGCCACTGGAAGGCGGCGGTTAGCGAATCGGCCAGACCGGGCTTCCCAACGTACATGAGCGCAGCCAGCCCAATGCCGGCGAGACCCGCTGCCACCGAGATCAGCATCAGGGTCTCGTTTTCCACTTCGGGCCGGGCGGGAAACACATCTTTCAGGAATTCGGGCACGCGGAACAGCGCGCCGCCCGCGAGCGAGAGCGCGCCCAGGATGGTCAGCGGGGCCCACATGACCGGGGGCGATTCGTGCGGATGATGCGCATGGCCCCGGTACTCGCCGAAGAAGGTGAGGAACATGGCGCGGGAAACGTAGAACGCGGTCATGCCAGCAGTCACCACGCCGATCCAGTAGATGGCGGGCGATTGTTCATAGGCCGCGAGCAGGATGGCATCCTTGCTGAAAAATCCGGAGAAGGGCGGCACCCCGGCGATGGCCACCCAGGCGCAGACCATGGTCCAGAACGTGATCGGGATCTTCTTCCGCAGCCCACCCATGTTGCGCAGATCCTGTTCGCCCGACAGCGCGTGGATCACCGAGCCGGCGCCCAGGAAGAGCAGGGCCTTAAAAAACGCGTGCGTCACCAGGTGATAAATACCCGCTCCGAACGCGCCCGAGCCCACGCCCACGAACATGTAGCCGAGTTGGGAAACCGTGGAGTACGCGAATACTTTCTTAATGTCGGTCTGCGCCAGCCCGATGGTAGCCGCGAAAAACGCGGTGGCGATGCCCACGATCGCCACCAGGTGCATGGCTCCGGGCGCATGTGTGTAGATCACCCAGGCTCGCGACGTCATGTAGACCCCGGCGGTGACCATGGTGGCCGCGTGGATCAACGCCGAGACCGGCGTGGGCCCGGCCATGGCGTCCGGCAGCCAGACGAACAGCGGAATCTGCGCCGATTTGCCGCAAGCGCCCACCAGCAACAGAATGGCGATCACAGTGAGCGTGGATTCCGTGGCGCTGGCGGCCGATTTGAAGACGGTGTCGAAATCCAGCGACCCGAAATTACGCACGATGAGGAACATCGCCAGCGAAAAGCCGAAATCGCCGATGCGGTTCACGATGAAAGCTTTGTTGCCGGCGTTGGTGGCAAATTGCTTATCGAAATAAAAGCCGATCAGCAGGTAGCTGCATAGCCCCACCCCTTCCCAACCCACGAACAGCAGCAGGAAGTTGGCGCCCAGCACCAGCACCAGCATGAAAAACATGAACAGGTTCATGTAGGCGAAGAAACGGTAGTAGCCACCTTCGTGCGCCATATATCCGATGGCATAGATGTGGATCAGCGACCCGATACCCGTCACCACGAGGAGCATGACGATGGTCAGCCGGTCTACGGCGAGGTCGCAGCCGATGCTCAACGTGCCACTCTGAATCCACGTGAAATAATGGGCGCTGACGGCGGTGTTGAGGTCGCCCATGCCGGCGATCACCCTCAGCACCCAGGCAAAAGCAAGAACCACGCTGCCGATGGCAACAGTATTGACCATGCTCTTGGAAAAGCGGCGGCCGAAAATGCCATTGACCAGAAAGCCCGCCAGCGGAAGTATCGGTATGAGCCAAAGTTGCATGAGCGGTTAGTGGGGCTCCTTATTAAGAGCGGGGACCAGGGGCCAGGCGGGGTACCCGTCGATTCTGCGGGTCGGAGCCAGGGGCTTGAGACCGGTGTGACGGCCCCCTGGCCCATGGCCCCCGTCTCTGCGGTGCAATTGCCCTTGATCCATACGTTAGTTCTTCATCGAATTCACTTCATCGATATTCAAAGTCGCCCGATTTTTGAACACCGTCAGGATAATCGCCAGGCCAACGGCGGCTTCCGCCGCCGCCACCACCATCACGAAGAAAGAGAACAGGTGGCCGCTGACATCCTTGTGGTGGTACGAAAACGTCACGAAGCTCAGGTTGACGGCGTTCAGCATCAACTCGATGGACATGAATACCGTGATGATGCTGCGCCGGAAAAGAAAGCCGGCTGCGCCAAGCGCGAACAATACCGCGCTCAACGTGAGATACCAGGCAATCGGGACTCCGTTCATGGCCTAATCCATTTCCTTTCGCGCCAGCACCACCGCCCCCACAATCGCGATCAGGATCAGCACCGACGTCACTTCAAACGGCAGCAGGTAGGCGGTAAACAGCGCGTGGCCGATGTCCTGCGCGGAGCCGCCCGTGAAGCCGCCGAAGTGCACGGACTCGCGCGGCGAATAGATCCGCTGGACGAAATACGTCACTAGGCCGAGCAGCGCCACCAGCAGCGGCACGCCCAGCAATTGCACCATGAACGAGCGGCCCTTCTTGACTTCGGCCCCGGCGTTCAGCAGCATGATGACGAAAACGAACAGCACCATCACGGCGCCGGCGTAAACAATCACCTGCGCGGCGGCGATAAACTCGGCACCCAGCAGCAGGTAGAGGACCGCCAGCGAGCCCATCACACCGACCAGCGAGAGCGCGCTCGAAATCGGGTGCGACTGCACCACCACGTTGATGGCGGAAACCACCGCGATCAACGCGAACACGACGAATAGAATCACGTCCGGCGCTATCGGCATCAGGACACCCACGCCACTACCAGGCCGGTCACCAGCAGGTTCAGCATCGCGACCGGGAAAAGGAACTTCCACGTGAAGGCCATTAATTGGTCGTAACGGAACCGCGGCAGCGTGCCGCGGACCCACATGAAGGCAAACAGAATCAATCCCGTCTTGGCGCAAAACCAGAACAGCGGCAGCAGCCAGCTTTGTACCATGGGGAGCAGGAAAATTCCGGCGATCCCAAGGAATACTACGCCGAATACCGGGAAGGTGTACTTGTCGCGCTTACGCGCGGCGTTGGCCCCATGATACAGGGCCACCAGTCCAGCCGACCCGAAGATCAGGCTCGGCGCCAGGCTGGAACCATATTTCGCGGGCCACGGCGCCACCCACCCGCCCAGGAACAGCAGCACGGCCATGCAACTCACCGTGATCATGTTGGCGTATTCGGCCATGAAGAACGATGCGAACTTCATGCTGCTGTATTCGGTGTGGAAGCCGGCCACCAGTTCGTTTTCGGCCTCCGGAAGATCGAACGGCACGCGGTTGGTCTCGGCAAACGCGGCCACGATGAAAACCAGGAAGGAAACGATCTGTCCGCCATGCACCAGGTTCCAGTTCAGCATGCTGCCGTCCTGCCTCTGCACCAGCTCGCGCAGGCTCAGGGTATTGGAAATCAGCAGCGGCGCGGCAATCGCCAGCGACATCGGCAATTCGTAGCTGATCATCTGCGCCGAGCTGCGCAAGCCACCCAGCAGCGCGTATTTGTTGTTGGAAGACCAGCCCGCCAGCGCGATTCCGTAGACGCCCATCGAGGAGGCCGCCAGAATGAACAGCACCCCAATGTTCAGGTCGGTGAGTTGCATCGCCGTCTTGTAGCCGAAGACTTCGATCACCGGGCCGAAAGGAATCACCGAAATCGAAAGCAGGGCCATGGTGATGGCAAGGAAGGGCGCCACCAGATAGAGCGGCTTGTTCACGTAGGGCGGGATCAGATCTTCCTTGGTGATGAGCTTGATCACGTCGGCCAGCGGTTGCAACAGGCCGTGCGGGCCCACGCGGTACGGACCCGGGCGGACCTGGATGTGAGCGATGACCTTGCGCTCCACCCATTGCAGGTAGGCCAGCGTAGTCATGAGGACCGCAAAGACCACCAGGGCCTTGATCAGGGTAATCACGATGAACGCGTCCATTTAGCGGCGGCTCTCTAGAACGGAGTTCAGTACCTTAGAATAGCGCCCGAGCGTGCCGGACGTGAACAGCCCGTTATGATCGGAGTGCACCAGGTCCGGCCGGCTTTCGACGGGAATGCGCCCGTTGACCGGCATGGTCTGCGCCGCGCCGCCGGTAGCAATCACCGGCGTGGAAACTGCATATCCGCGCACCTGCTTGCGGATCTCTTCGAAAACCACATCCGGAACCCAAGGCCCGAGGGCTCCCGCCGCCCCCATTTCGCGGGCGATGAAGCCCATGACTTCCAGATCGGGCTTGGCCCCCATGGTGTTCACGGCGCGCTTCAGCCGTTGCACCTCGCCGGTGACGTTGGTGACGGTGCCGTTCTTTTCGTAAGCCGATGCCGCCGGCAGAACCACATCGGCCAAAGCAGCCGTCTCGGTCAGGAACAGGTCCTGAACGACGAGAAAGCCAGCCTTGCGCGTACCGTGCTTCAGTGGATTTGCGCCGACCACCCAGAGCACATTCAAGTCCGAAGTGATCATTTCGCCCACATGCATGCCATGCTGGTCCGACGGTCTGTAACCCGGCAGAAGCTCAGGCATGAGCCCCATATCCGCGGCGCCGCGCGAGTTGGCGTAATCCAGCAGGCAAACGTATCTTACCGGAATGCCCAGCGACTCGCCGAACTCCACCAGCTTTCGGATATCATCGCCCTTGTAGCTGTCATCGAAGAGGATGACCAGTTCCGGTTCGGCTTTGAGCTGATCGCGCATCGACTCATAATCGCGGCCGCGCAGTTTGGCCGTAGCGTACTTGTCTTCCCGGACCTCGCCCGGCGTTACCACGTAAACGTGCGCCTGATGATGCCGGTAATTGGCGCGGATCTGGTACGAAAGCAGCGGGTGCTCGAGCGCCAGGTCGGCCCCCAACGCCAGGATCGCTTTGCGCTCGTACAGGTCGGCCACGGTGGCCAGCTTTGCTTCCTTGCCGCTCAACGCGTCCAGCAGCGTCACTACATCGCCGGTGCGATGGTGGTCGATGTGGTTGGTTCGCAGCACTAGGCGGGCGAATTTCTGCAGGTAATAGTTTTCTTCGTTGGTGGTGTGGTTGGAGCCGATCACACCGAACGTGCCGCCATCGGCGATGGTCTGGTTGAACCGCTTGGCCACCTCCTCGAGCGCCTCGGACCACGACACCTCTTCCAGTTTGCCTTTCCTCCGCACCAGGGGCGCCTGCAGCCTGTCGGGATGCTTGTAGAAATCGAAGGCGTAGCGGCCTTTGACACAGAGAAAGTCGCCATTGATGCCGGAGTGGTCGCGGTTGTTGCCGCGAATGATCTGGTCGTTGCGCGTGCCCAGAGTGGTCTTGCAGCCATCGGCGCAGTGCGTGCAGATCGTGCCCACGTGGGTCATCTCCCACGGCCGCGTCTGGTAGCGGTAGATGCCGCTGGTCAGCGCGCCTACCGGACAGATATCGATGCAGGCGCCGCACTCGTCGCATTCCAGGTGGTCGCCCACGTTGGGCGCGATTTCCGAAACCACGCCGCGGTTGACCACGCCCAGCGCGCCTACCCCCAGGCCCTCGGTGCACACGCGGACGCAGCGGAAGCACAGGATGCAGCGCGGCGCATCGAAAAAGACCACTGGCGAAAACTGCTTTTCGGGCGTGTGAACCTTCTCCTCGGTGTAGCGGCTTTCGCCGGCGCCGTAGCGGAAGACCATGTCCTGCAGTTCGCACTCGCCGCCCTTGTCGCACACCGGGCAATCCAGCGGGTGGTTGGTAAGCAGGAATTCCAGCATGTACTTGCGCGATTGCCGGACTTGCGGAGTATCGGTCCGCACGATCATGCCTTCGGCCACCGGAAGCGTGCATGCCGTCATCAGCTTCGGCATCTTCTCCACTTCCACCAGGCACATGCGGCAGGCCGCCGCCAGCGACAGCCCCTCGTAATAGCAGAAGGCCGGAATTTCGATGCCCGCCGTTTTGGCGGCGTTGATCAGCAGGGTCCCAGGTGCCGCCTGCACTGCGCGGCCATCGATGGTGAGTTTTACGGGGTCAGGCACTACACCGCCACCATATGATCCACATGCTCGTACGGGCAGGGCTTGCCGTTGAGGTGATCTTCGAATTCATGCCGGAACTTCTCGACAATCGAAATCATCGGCATGGCGGCAGCGTCGCCGAGGGGGCAGAACGTGCGGCCCAGCATATTCTTCGAAATATCCCCAAGCAGGTTGATGTCGTTGCGGGTGCCCTGGCCTTCGTGGAAGCGCTGCAGGATTTTCTTGAGCCAGGTGGTGCCCTCGCGGCACGGAATGCACCAGCCGCAGCTTTCGTGCGCGTAGAACCTCATGATGCGCAGCGCCGCCTTCACCATGCAGGTGTCTTCGTCCATGATGATCACGCCGCCCGACCCCAGCATGGTTTTGCGTTGGGCCATGGAATCGTAATCCATGTTGGCGCCCTCGAGTTCCGCCGCCGTCAGCACCGGGCAACTGGATCCGCCCGGAATGAAGGCCTTCAGCTTTCTGCCTTTTCGAATGCCGCCGCCCACTTCCTCGATCATCTGCTTCACGGGGAAGCCCAGCTTCAACTCGTAAACCCCGGGCTTGTTGATGTGGCCCGTGAGGCAGGTCATCTTGGTGCCGCCGGACTTGGGGATGCCCAGCGCCGCGAAGGCCGCGCCGCCGTCGCGCAGAATCGCCGGCACCGCGCAGAACGTCTCCACGTTGTTCAGGACTGTGGGGCACTGGAATGCGCCCGACACCGCCGGAAACGGCGGCCGGATACGCGGAATCCCGCGCTTGCCTTCGAGCGATTCCAGCAACGCCGATTCCTCGCCACATTCGTAGGCGCCCGCGCCGGTGTGGGTGTATAGCTCGAAATCGAACCCCGTGCCCTGAATGTTCTTCCCGAGCCAGCCCTGCGAGTACGCCTCGGCGATGGCTTTGTCCATGACGTCGATCAGGTAACGATACTCGCCGCGAATGTAGATGTAGCCGGCGTGCGCGTCCACCGCTAACCCGGCGATCAGGCAGCCTTCGATCAACTGGTGTGGGTCGTTTTCAATCAGCACGCGGTCCTTGCAGGTGCCGGGCTCGCTTTCATCGCCGTTCACCACAATGTACTTGGGCTTGGGCGAGGTGCGCGGCACAAAGCTCCACTTCATTCCCGTGGGGAAGCCCGCGCCGCCCCGCCCGCGCAGATTCGAGACCTTGACTTCCTCGATGATCTGTTCCGGCTTCATGCCGGCAGCCTTGCGGAAACCCTGGTACCCATCGGTGGCCAGGTAGGTGTCGATGGACGCCGAGTTGGGCAGGCCAAACCGTCGCGAAAGTACCTTGGTCTCAAGCGGGCTGGGTTCGTTATACAGCATTCTTTATGGCTTCTTCCCCAGGCTGTCAAGGAGCCGGTCCAGTTTTTCTGGTGTCACGAAATGGTGAAAGTCGTAATTCACTTGTATGGCCGGCGCCCACGAGCAGGCGCCCATGCACTCCACTTCTTCGAGCGAGAATTGGCCGTCCGCGGTGACTTCCTTGTGGCCGATCCCGAGTTTCTTCGAAGCCTGCTCCCACAGCTTGTCGCCGGCGTTGAGGAGGCAACTAATGTTGGTGCAGACCTGCACGTGGTATTTCCCCTGCGGCTTGCGGTGGAGCATCGAGTAGTAGGACAGCACCTCGCTCACCGCGAGAGGCGTCGAGCCGATGCGGCGCGCCACTTCCTCGATCAATTCGTCGGAAACGCAGCCCAACTCATCCTGCGCGTACATCAGCATCGGGATCATCGCCGAGCGCTGCCGGCCTGGCGGGTAGCTGGTCAGGAGTTTGGCGAACCTGGCTTCCAGTTGTGGAGAGAAAGTCATGTAGGATTAGGCCCCCGGGCCTGCCAAGCAGTTCACCGGTCCGTGTCCCCCAGAACAAAATCCATGCTGCCGATAGCCGCGATCACATTAGCGATCAGCGTGCCCTCGACCATCTTCGCCGTGGCCTGCAAATTGCCGAAGCTCGGCGTCCGCATAAACACACGGTACGGATGGGTGGTCCCATCGCTCACCACGTAGAAGCCCAACTCACCGCGCGGCGATTCGATCACCTGGTAGACTTCGCCCTCCGGCACCCGGAAGCCCTCGGTGACAATCTTGAAGTGATAGATCAGGGCCTCCATCTGCGTCTTCATCTTTTCGCGGTCGGGCAGCACCACGTGCGGCGCGTCGGCCTTCCAGGGTCCGCCGGGCATGCCCTCCATAGCCTGCACCACGATGCGCGTGCTCTGCCGCATCTCTTCGAGGCGCACCAGATAGCGGGCGTAAACGTCGTTCTCCGTGCGCGTAGGCACTTCGAAATCGAATTTCTCGTAGCTGGTGTAGGGCGCATCCTTGCGGGCATCGATCTTCAAGCCGGCCGCGCGCAGCATGGGACCTGTGACGCCCAGGTCCAGCATATCCTCGAGCGAAATGTAACCGATGCCTTGGGTGCGGCCGATCCAGATCCGGTTGTTGGTGAGCAGGTTCTCGTACTCATTCACCTTGCTCGGGAAATCGTCGATGAACTTTTTCACGCGCTGATGCCAGCCGCGCGGGGGCTCCAGCGCCAGGCCGCCGATACGGAAATAGCTGGTCATCATGCGCTGGCCGGAGAACATCTCGAAGATCTTGAGGATCTCTTCGCGCTCGCGGAAACAGTAGAGGAAGACACTCATCGCGCCGATATCCAGCGCGTGGGTTCCCAGCCAGACCAGGTGGCTGTTGAGGCGGGTCAACTCCGTGAGCATCACGCGCATCCACTGCGCTTGCGGCGGAATCTCCAAGCCGAGCAGTTTCTCCACCGCCAGGCACCAGCCCAGGTTGTTGGAGAGCGGCGCCAGGTAGTCCACGCGATCGGTGAGAGTGACGGCCTGCTGGTACGTCTTGACCTCGAACTCCTTTTCGATGCCAGTGTGCAGGAAACCGATGTCGGGCCGGCAAGTCATGATGGTTTCGCCATCGAGTTCCAGCAGCAGGCGCAAGACGCCGTGGGTGGACGGATGCTGCGGCCCCATGTTGAGAACCATGCGGCGCGGTCCGGTTTGCGGCTGCGCATCTTCCGCCGCCGGTTCCAGGGTGGCTGCTGCCTGTGGCGGAATGCCGGGATCGCTCATGCCTCAGCTCTCATGACTAAACCCGGTGCCCCGTGACCGGATAGTCCTTGCGCAGCGGATGGCCTTCCCAGTCGTCAGGCATGAGAATACGGCGCAGGTCGGGGTGATTCAGAAAACGGATGCCGAACAGGTCGAAGACCTCGCGCTCGTACCAGTTCGCCGATCTCCACACCGACACCACCGACTCGATCACCGGATCCTCGCCCCGCACGCGGCACTTCAGGCGAACGCGCCGATTGCGATCGACTGCGTGCAGGTGGTAGACCACTTCGAAGCGCGGCTCGGCCGGGTACCGGTCGACGGCGGTAACGCTGCTCAGCCGCACGAAATTCTCTGTGTACTTCAGAAAGCCGCAAATGCTGACGATCTTGCCGGGCGCAATTTCGAGCGACATCTCGTCGTGGTCGAACCAGGCGCCCTTGACCGCGTCGCTGTCAAAGGCTTCCACCGCCGCCGCCGTGGGATGCTCTTTCAAACTGTCGGGTACCATTTCAGGCCGTTACTGCTTCTGTCCGGTGCGGCCGGACTCCGCCCATTCCAAAGCCCCTTTTTTCCAGATGTAAAAGAAACCGGAAAGGATCAGGATTACAAAGACCAGCATCTCGAGGAAACCGAACAAATTGTGACCGTGGTTCAGGTCCCGGTAAACCACTACCCAGGGATACAGAAAAATGGCTTCGATATCGAACAGGATGAACAGCATCCCCACCAGGTAAAACTTCACGCTGAACCGCTGACGCGCGTCGCCGGTAGGGCTGATGCCGGACTCGTACGGGGTGTCCTTGATGCGATTGCGAACTCGCTTTCCCAGCAGGAACGATACCGTCAGCAATCCCGCGGCCAGCCCCATGGCAATGATGGCCTGGAGCAGGACAGGGAAATACGTCTCGGTGAGCGTCGTGGGCATGCGTTTGGGAAGATAGGGTCTAAATCTGACTATAATGGGTCGAAAACAGGGGTGTCAACCAAGCATGATCGAGATCATGGTGAACGGCGAACCGAAAACCGCTTCCGAAGGCCAGACCCTTCTGGATTTGCTGCGGCAATTGCAGGTGGATCCGGCTCGCGTGGCGGTGGAATTAGACCGGCGCATCGTGAAGCAGGCACTCTGGGCGGACACGCGGTTGCGGGCGGGAGCCCAGGTGGAAATTGTGATGTTCGTGGGGGGCGGGTAGGAAAGCTGAGTTCCACCCCGCCTCCACACCACCGACCCGTTCACTACCGTCGCCGGCTTCGCCCGAAGAAGAGCCGGCGCTTTTTCGCCCGGCGCTGGCACCTTACCATGAGGCCGAGACGCTGTTGCCCGACGACCGTTCGTCGGGCGGAAATGAAGGCCTGTACTACCAGAGGCTCTGCCTGGTGGACGCTGGCGACGATGGGAGATTCTTGCCAGGCGGGCGCAAAGCCCACGCGGCTCATCGGTACACCGGTCGAGGAGAGACGCGCCTGATTCGAGCGCGGCGACGCTGTCATGGTGCAAGGCGTCACGCTGCGTACCACGCCGCCAGGATACTCCGGTGCTGACCTGTACCAATCGCGCGCTGGCGACGCTGCGCGATGAGGCCGGCGACGATTCCGGAGCGCTAGCGCCGGCCTGACATTTATGGCAAATCCAGCGCGGGATTCCGCGCGAAGAAGCCCCACGGGACGAGCCGGAATCCTGCGGCATGTACCGGCATGACTGGCCAATCCTCCGGCCGCGGATTGTGCGTGATGCCCATGGAATACCACAGCACCACGTCGTGATTATTGATGGGGCGGTTCTCGGCGGTCCACTTCACAAGGCCCTCGCCGCCGGGGCTCTGGTTGGGGTAGTCGCCGCCGGCGTAGATTTCTGCGGACCGGTAGGGCGTTACCCAGACATGCGAGTTTAGGAACGCGGCGCGCTTGCGCACCCAGGAATCGGGCTGGGCCAACAGAAGCGCATTCTCGCCCGGCAGAAGCGCGTAACCGGTGGGGTGTCCGAGCGCATTCATCACGTTCGGGTTGATCACGATCCACTTGCGGCTGGTCGCCAGGTCGAGATTGCGCTGCGCCTGGCGCTCGCTGACGAGCGGCGTCTCCTCCATGGTGAAGGCGCCGCCGTAGGGATTCTGCGGGCCTGCGGGCACAGCCACGCTGTTCATTTCCACAACGCGATTGGGCATGGCGCCATCCACGTCCAGATCCAGCCGAAAAGTGAAAAAGTGCTGGTGGTGCGGGGCTGCCAGACTCTTGGACACGCGGTGGCTGAAGCCATCGTGCGCCCCCTCCGCGACGGCTTTGGCGGCCATCACGCCGGTGAGCGCGACGCGCATCTCCAGCGCGCCATCCTGGTGGAAGATCCAGTCGAACCCATAATCGTAGTTGCCCACCGTGGACACGAAGGAGAGCACCAGATCGCGAGCGCGGCGGGCTTCGTCTCCGTGCTTCCAGGCGATGCCTCCGTCGCGTTCGTACAACGCTACCGCGTGCGGAACCGCGAAGGGCTCGCCATTGGTTCCGGCGAAGACGGCATCGAACACGGAACAGTTGGCCGGGCAATCCACCCCGGGCCTGAGGGAAACGGCATTGACGCCCAGGCCCAATTCGCCGGCGTCGAAGCTGTTGCGAAAAAACCAGCCGCCGCCGGGGTCGCCATAGGGAACCACCATCTCGGAGAGCGATCCGCGGTACAAAATGGATCGCACGCGTCCCCCATCTTCGTAACCGGCGGCATACAACACCAAGCCCTCGCGCGGGTGCAGTCCGTAGCGGAAATGCCACTTCTGCCATTGCACTTCCCCGTCCTCGATCTGAAATCCAGGGCCCCGTGTTTGCAGGATGTCGAGAGGCGCGGGAGCAAGGCGCAGCGGACCGTTGGCGAGCCGCGAGAGTTCGCCGCTTTCCTTGGGGATGGGCAGGTCGCGGCCGGTATCGAGCAGGTCGATGATTTTGCCGGTGGTGAGATTGACGTGCGCCACCAGGCCCTCGATGGGATGGGCGTAGAAGTTGCTGCCGCTCTCCAGATAAGGGATGGCGCGCACCACTCTGCCCTCCTCGGCGCCCGGCAAGGCGAAGTAGCCGGCGCTCCAGGCGACCACGATCACGGCGTTGGCGTCGACACCGCGCGCCCGCAGCGATTGCCGCCAACGCGGGTCGTTGCGGACGATGCGATCGGCTGTGCCCGAGTCTTCGGCGGTGACCGGCGGCTGGGCGTGCGGAACCTCCTTCCATAGATCCACACGACCGGCTTCCAGGTCGGCGAGCGCTTCCCAGGTCTTGTTGGCGGCTTCATCGTAGAGCACAGCCAAGGCGCGGCGGGGGACGGCCACCTTGCGCAGCACCAGTTCCTTTGGGGGCTCGTCCAGGACGATCAGGCTGAAGCGGACATCGCGTGGCAACCGGCCCGACGCTTTGAGGATACGCACGACGGCGCGGATTTCGTCGGCCGTCAGCGGGGCCAGCGGATGCGTGGGCGCGGGCGAGGTGCGGCAGGATGTTGCCACCAGCGCAACGGCCGCCAGCAGGAGTTGATGGGGCAGCGCGAGTGGGTGGAGCCGGGCGGCATATCGCATCGTTCAAAACCAACACAGGCCGGGAGGCCCATGTTACACGATCTTCAGTGTAATGGCGTGGTCGCAGGGCTTCTCGGGCGGCAGTTCCACCTTCAGCGCGTTCTCATCCTGCGTGAATTTCACCTTGCCCCTGTGGCCAAGCAGTTCCACGCTGCGGAACCGGGCGACCGCCAGTTTGCCGCCGAGCGCCAGCGTCGGGATCAGGGCTTCCTTTTCCGGCCAGCCCATCACGAACGCGTATAGCGTGTTGTTCCTGGTGGTGAACCGCACATCGTTGGCCGTCAGGTCCTTGCGGTTGCGCTCGTTGAAACCCTCGTTGCCGGCGGCGGGTGCGGCGGCGTTGCCGGACACCTTCCACGGACGCGTGCCGTAGATACCTTCGCTGTTCACGGCCATCCATTTGGTGATATCCTCCACCACCCGTAATTCATCGGCATCGGGCGCGCCGCTGTTGGGGAGCGGAACGTTGAGCATCAGGTTGCCGTTGCGGCTGACGATGTCGCAGAGCATGTCGACCACGGTCTTGCCCGTCTTATATTTGATGGCCTTCTTGTAGTGCCAGTTGCCGATGCACGTATCGGTCTGCCAGGGCTTAGGCAGGATCTCGTTGGCGACTCCGCGCTCGAAATCGAGAATGCAAATGCCGGCCTCGGCGTCCTTCTTGCTCTTGCTCGTGTAGACGGCCTCGCACTTGCCGCCGTGCAGTTTGGCGTTGGTGTTGTAGTAATGCGACAGCAGTTTGTACCCCCACTCGTTGAAGGGAATGCCGCCATCGGTGTAGAGCAGGTCGGGCTGATAGTTGTCGATCAGGTCCTGAATGCGGAGGAAGTATTGGCGCTTCCAGGAATCCGGCGTGTCGCGGCTCATGGCCTGGGTGGGGATGGGCTTTTCCTTCGGGAACGGGTGATAGAGATCGGCGTAGGCCGGATCGTTGCCGTCGTACGGCACGCCGGCCATCGAGCCGGTCTTGTCGGAGCCGTGGGAAACGGCGAGCCAGTTGTAGCTATTCGAAAGGTGCTCGCTGACCGCGAACTTGAGACCGTGCTTCTGCGCGGCTTTCCGCCAGAGACCGACGATATCCTTCTTCGGGCCGGTGGCCACCGAGTTCCACCGCGGCTGGTGTTTGGAGTTCCAAAGGTCGAAGTTGTCGTGATGCACGCCCATGCTCATGAAATACTTCGCGCCCGCCTTCTTGTAGAGCTGGATCAGGTGGTCGGCATCGAACTGGTCGCCTTTAAACAACTGGCAGATGTCCTTGTGGCCGAACTTGGAGGGATGGCCGTAGGTCTCGGCGTGGTACTTGTACTGCGGGCTGTCCTGAATATAGATGTTGCGGGCGTACCAATCGCCGAACTCCGCGGCCGATTGGGGTCCCCAGTGGGCCCACATGCCGAACTTGGCGTCGCGGAACCAGTCGGGGGTGCGGTAGTCCTTCAGCGATTCGACGGTTCCATTGAACGGGCCCTTGGCGATATCGGGGATGGCGTCCTGGGCGAAGGATTTCCGCGGCAGGATCATGGCGGGCGCTGCGGCGAGCGCCCCGAGGGCAGTACGGCGGGTGATCGGCATGAATGTGGACGGGACTCCTCCGTTTCCAGTCTAGCCCTATGCGGGGCAACATGGCATTGGAGGTCCCCTCCAAGCCCCCAAAGGAGGCGAGCATCGGCTCATGCGACTACCCAGGGCGCTGGTGACCACAAGGCCGGTATACACTCAATGGTGGCCAAGGGATTGAAATGGAAATCGGTGAAGAAAGGATGGGGCTATGAATCGTAGGGAGTTTCTTCTGTCCGCTTCCGCAACCGCACTGGCGGTCCAGCGGATATTTGGCGCGGAACCGCGGTATAAGATTGGATACACCACCAACACGCGCGGCAGTGATCCGGCGACGACATGGGCAGGAGACCCCTTCAGAGGCTTCAAGGAAGCTCACGAAGTGGGTTTTCAGTACGTCGAAGCCTTCGCCACTTCATTCAGTCAGTTCTACCCCGATGACGTAGACGGCCTTCAGAAGCGAATCGATGACATCGGCGTCAAATTCGCGGCGATCACGGGCGGGTCGCGCGGTGGCAGCACGCACTTCGAGGACCCCGCCCAGCGACAGGCGGTCATCGAAAACCACCTGGGGGTGGTCCGCTTCTCCAAAAAGTTCGGCTGCGATCATCAGAAGACCAATCTGGGTGGCCGGCGGCCCGAGGGCACCACGCAAGAGGATTTGCGGAACATCGCCGGGACGCTGGAAATATTGGGCCGGCGCAGCCTCGAAGAAGAAGGCATCCCGTTTGGCGTCCATGCGCATCTGGGCAGCCAGTTTCAGTCGCAGAACGAGATCGACTACGTGATGGCGAATACCGATCCCAAACACGTCCGGTTCGTTCTGGATACGGGTCACATCACCATGGCCGGTATGGACCCGATTGCCCTGGCCAAGAGATTGGGGCACCGCATCGTGGAGTTTCACATGAAGGACACCAAACCCGAAGATCGGGGCGGTGCCAAGAATGTTCCCGGGCCGCGGGTGGACCAATTGAAGGACCCGTATTTCTTTCCGCTCGGCAACGGCGGCGTCGATTTCCTGGCGCTCAAAGCCCATCTGGACAGCATCCAGTGGAAGGGTTTTCTGGTGGTCGAACTGGACACGTCGCCTTGGCGTCCGCCCAAGGAGAGCGCTCGCATCACCATGAACTACATTAAGACGACGATGAAAATCGACCTGTAAAATTGGCCGCGAAGGCAGCTCGTCGAGCCCCACCCCTTGATTTAGGACAAGCAGAGGTGTATATATTGATCCGAACGGCGAGCAGCTACCACGGAGTCTGCGCAGCCAATCGCCGCCAGGAGCAGTGTCATGCGAATGAACACCGCGCTCGCCGTCTGGCTGTGCCTGCTCCCCCAAAGCGCATGGGCCCAGTCCGTTCCGTTCTCCAGGGCGGATCTCGCAACTGGTACGGGTCCAGGAGCCGTAGCCGCCGGAGACTTTAATGGCGATGGCAAACCGGATCTGGCGGTTGCGGATTACGCGCAAGGAAGAATCTCGGTGTTCCTTGCCTCCAAGACCGGTGGTTTCGGAGCAAAGATCGATTTCACCAGCGCCGCCAAGCCGGATGCGCTGGCCGTTGGCGATTTTGACAGAGACGGCAAGCTCGACTTGGTAGTGGCGTCCGAGTCCGGCGCCATCGGCTTGTTTCGCGGAAACGGGGACGGTACGTTCGCGCCCGCTGTTTCTATCAGCACCGGAGCGCCGGCCAGCGCGGTTGTGGCGGCGGATTTCAACGCCGACGGCAAGCTGGATGTTGCGTTCACCGCTCTGGCAGCGGCCAAAATCATCGTGCTCCCGGGAAATGGAGACGGCACCTTCGCCGCGGCCAAGGAATTTCCGGTCGGCCCGAGCCCCAAATCGATCCTTGCTGCGGACTTCGATCGAGATGGACGGCTCGATCTCGTCGTAGCGAGCTCGGGCATTGGCCCGAGCGACTCGGGCGGAATCTCGCTTCTTCGCGGCAAGGGCGATGCCAGCTTCGAGCCGGCCACCAAGATTTGGACGGGCGGAAATCCGGTTCAGCTCGTGGTGGGCTGTTTTAGCGCCAATGATAAGCTCTCCCTGGTCTTCGTGGAGACCGGTCAGGGAGGCGTTTGGCTGCTCCCGGGAACCGGCGGCGCAACCTTTGCCGACCCGGTTCGAGTCTATGCCGGCCGGGCTCCCGTTGCAGTGGCTGCGGCCGATTTTAACCGCGACGGGAAAACCGACCTGGCCCTCGTGGATGCGGACGCCAACACCATCCCGATTCTGTTGGGACTCGGAAACAACTCTTTCAACCACGCCCAGGATTTGAGCGGGGCCGGTGGCCCGCGAGCCCTCCTGGCCGCCGACCTGAATGGCGACGGGGTTCCCGACCTGGTCAGCGCCAACATGGACGCGAACACCATCTCCGTTTTCACGAATCGCACTACCGCCACGGATCCTCCGTTGTCCCGTCTGCTGACTTCGTCAGGCGCCTCGTGGGGCGGCCTGGTGAACTTCAATTCGGACGGGAAGAGCTACTTCAACTTGAGTGCGGATTCCTTTCAATGCAACGCCATGCCAAGCGGGGCCAATTACAAAGACGCCTTCCCGACCATCTCAGGCAACGGTGTGGTGGCTTTTCAATCGGATCGCGACGGAACCGGATTCCGCATCTTCGTGGTGAACCTGGATGGCACGGGGCTCAGGCAAATCACCTCCGCCAAGGGCCTGAGCGATGCCGGAACCCAGGCCGATGTCACCCCGGCGATTTCGCGGGACGGCACCAAAATCGCGTTTCTGAGGCGCACCGACCCGGCCGTTAGTGGTTACGACATCTACGTAATCGGGGTGGACGGGGCTGGCCTTCGCCGCATTACAACCTATCAGCCCGGAACCTCCGGCGGAATCGCCAACATCGCGTGGAACAACGATGGCACCAAGCTGGCATTTCGCGGGATGCGAGTCGACGCCGGCTTGCCGCAGCAGGTCTTGGGGATCATCAATCCGGACGGCACGGGCGAGAAACATCTGGCGGCCTGGCCCAGCATTGGTTGGCCATCCTCCGGCCTCGACTGGTCAGCCGACGGTAGCAAGATCTTTCTCGCAGGGGATGCGGTTCAGGATCCCAACGTGTACCACATTTTCGCTTATCCCTCATTGACGGAAACCAGGATCGCCACCACGGACCTCGTATCGCCCTGCACCGGGTCGGGCTGTGCCAGGTTCTCGCCTGACGGTCAGTGGATCGCGTACCCTACGGCCAGCGGGGCGGGTTCGTCCCCGGCTTTCATCAGAGTCGACGGGACCGGACGGACCGTTCTATCGAACATTCTCCTCGCCGCCGGCCAATCGCTATTCTGGGGATCCCAGCCGGCCCTTGGCACTCCCGATCATGTGGTACTCTCGCCGGATCCTTTGTGGATCTGGTCCGGCCACAGCGAAAAGGCCATCGCGAGTCTATACGACGCCGGCGGAGCCTTGCTTGTCCAGGCCGCTGCAGGTTGGCAGCTTCCGAGCCTGAATGGGGCATCCCCACGGGTCAGTCCGACCGGCGAGGTGTTCGCGGGACCGGCTAGCGGCGATTGGGAACTCGACGCCGTTAACGCTGGGAAGGCCGGCCACGCCACCGTCAAAGTCGGCAACGCTCCCGATCTGGCCATTGCCGCCACCCATACTGGCAACTTCCAGGTGGGAGCCTTGGGCATCTACGCGCTCACCGTTTCGAACGCCGCGGATTCCGTTCCCAGCCTGGGGACTATCACCGTTGTAGACACACTGCCTGTGGGCATGAAGTTCGTGTCGGCGGGTGGAACCGGCTGGAACTGCGCCGCAGCGTCACCTGTCGTCACGTGCACCAGCGCCGGCAGGATATCGAGCGGAGCTTCGAGCACGATCCTGGTCACCGTCACCGTTGAATCCGCCGCATATCCGTCTGCTACCAATGTCGCCACAGTCAGCGGCGGCGGCGACGCGAACCCCGCCAACAACAGCACGAGTGACCCGACGGTGGTGGCGGCCACAAATCCGATCAGAATTACAGCGGTCAATGTGGCTGGCGGTGGCGCCGTCGTCGCACCAAATACGTGGATCGAAATCCACGGGTCCGGCCTGGCGCCGGACGATCTTGGCCCGAATGGGCTCACCTGGGGCTCCGCGCCCGAGTTCGCCTCCGGCCGGATGCCGACGCAACTGCGCGGCGTGGGCGTCACGCTGAATGGCAATCCCGCCTACATTTACTACGTCAGCCCGACCCAACTGAATGTCCTGACGCCTTTGGTCGATGTCCGTGGAGCAGTTCAGTTGCAGGTGACTAACGGTGCTATCACCAGCGCTCCGTACCCCCTGGAGCAGAAAGGCGCCGCGCCCGCGTTTCTGTTGCTAGGCACTAGCAGATACATTACCGCCCAGCACACCGACTACAGCCTGTTGGGGCCGGCTTCCATGTCGGTACCCGGCTACACCTTCACTCCCGCACGGCCAGGCGAGACAATCATTCTGTACGGCAGCGGCTTCGGCTTGCCCGATACGGCGCTAATCGAAGGCTCCGCGACCCAGTTCGCTGTCTTGGCGCCGCCGGAGATCCGGATCGGGGGCGTACCGGCTACTGTGGCTTCTTCGGCCGTGGTCAGCCCGGGACTGTACCAGTTCAACGTGGTTGTACCGCCCGCGGCGGCGGACGGCGATAACGCGGTCACCGCCGCCTACGTCGGTTTCATGACGCCGGCTGGAACGGCCATTGCGGTCGAGCGATAGTTAGCCCTCTGCGAAGCGAGGCTCTGGACCGGCACTGGCAAAAGCGGCAGTTCGGATTTGAGTGAGAATATTAAATTTGGCTGCGTCGGACCCTGCGGGAACAGTTTGCGGACGGAGAGATGACAGAACGTCGAAACCAAGAGATCCTGTCGATCGCTGCGCGCGCTCTGAAACTTCATCCCGCGGACCGGCGGGCCTTTGTTGTATCGGCCTGCGGGAAAGACCCGGACACCCTTCAGCTGGTTCTGGACCTGCTTGCTCAGGCGGATCCAGCCACGGATTTGGCCGCTACCGAGACCGTTGAATATCAACTGGATTCTTCCCAAAAGAGATGCTTTGCCGAGGGCCAGATCGTCGACAACCGCTTCGAGATTCTCGCCTTTATCGACCAGGGAGGGATGGGCGAAGTGTACGCGGCGCTGGATCTGAATTTGCAGCAGAAGGTGGCCCTGAAGACCATCCGTCCGGCAATCGCAGCTCACCCGGGCGCCATTGAGCGGTTCAAGAAAGAGGTCAAGCAAAGCCTCCGCATCACTCATCCGAACGTCTGCCGCGTTCATCAACTCGCATCCCACCCGGACTCCGGCGGCAAACCTGTTTGGTTCCTCACCATGGAACTCCTCGAAGGCACAACCCTGGCACGTTGTCTTACCGCCGCTGGCCCGATGCCGTTCGATCGGGCCTCCGTCCTGATCCGCCAGATCGTTTCGGGCCTGGCATGCGCCCATGAGGCCGGCATCGTTCACCGCGATCTCAAGCCGGGTAATCTCATGCTGGTTGGCTCGGGTCCCAAGGGAGAGCGCCTGGTGATTACCGATTTCGGATTGGCGATATCGGCATCGCCGGGCGAGGCTCTCGGTGTCGCCGGGACACCTGCCTACATGGCTCCCGAACAGAGAAGGGGCGGCGCAATCGGACCGCAGACGGATCTTTTCGCCTTGGGCCTGATTATGGGCGAGATGCTGACCGGTGAGCGTCCGTCACCCGATCCCTCATCGGCTGAAAGCTGCGGAAGACAGGTCAAGGAGTGGTTTTCTTCTCACCCGAAAATTCACCCGCGCATTCGTCCAATCATCAGGCGATGTCTCCAGTTCGAGCCGGGCGACCGTTTCGCCGACGCTCGCGAAATCGTTCCGCTCCTGGGGGGCGCCAGGCGCCCGGTAGTCGAACGGATCGTTGCGGCCGGCCTGATCCTGCTGGCTCTGGGCGCACTCGCCGCCACCGCTCTTCGGGGTTTGGCTGAGCGCGTGGTAAACGCTATCCAGCTTACTCCGGATTATACCGTTTCCGGGGAGCCGAGCCTGTCGTTGGACGGCAAGTATCTTGCCTACATGTCGAATCGGACCGATCCGGAGAACCTGGACATCTGGTTCCAGTCGATGCCGGCCGGAGCGCCGCGCCGGCTGACCAGGAATCCGGGTGCGGATACCAACCCGAGCGTTTCCCCCGACGGGAAACTCGTGGCTTTCCGTTCCGAGCGCGATGGCGGCGGCATCTATCTGATCGAGGCCGACGGAACCGGCGAACGGCTGTTGGCGTCGGGGGGCAGCGACCCCGCCTTCTCGCCGGATGGCCGCAAGATCGCGTATTGGCGTGGGGCCCAAGACGCGCGGCTCTCCGGAGAGGTTTATCTGTATCCGCTCAATAACGGGCCTGCGCGACGCCTCGCACCTCACTTTGACGATGCGCGGTTTCCCACCTGGAGCGCCGACGGGCGCCTGCTGTTTTTCCTGGGGTGCCGGGCGGCAGCGGCCGAGGCCAACGCATGTCCCGATTGGTGGGCGGTCGACCCCAACGGAGGCGAGCCCGCCAACACTGGACTGGTTCGCCTGCTGCACAACGAACAAATCGAGCCCGATTGGCCTCAGCACACCACTTGGCAAAGCGATCACGTGCTGGTTTCGGGACGGCGTGGACCGGCCTTTCAACTGTGGGACGTTGTCACCAAAGGAGCCGTGCCCCGGGCGGCCGGGCATCCGGCACAGGTCACCTTCGGCGACCAGGACGAGAAGACACAAACCGTCGCCGCAACGGGAGCCATCGCTCTGGAGCACGTCAGCGGCGCGCTCCATCTGTGGCGCATCAGTGCCGTGTCCGGCGTCAACAACTCACGATCGGACAAACTGACCGACAGCGTGGATCCCGACTGCTGTCCCGCCGTTTCCGGAAACGCTCACTGGCTGTTCTTCACGCGCAGACTCTCGGGCGTCCGGCAGTTGATGAAGGTGGATCTGGAGTCCACACGGGAATCGATCGTTTATGTCTCAAAGGAAGACAAGCTCTGGCCGTTGCCCGATTTCAGTGGCGAGGCGGTTGCGTTCGAGTCCAGGGCCGGCAATGAATCTTCCATCGTGCTGTGGAAGAAGGACGCCGCCCGCCCTGTGTGCAAACCTTGCTCTCACCCGGGCGCCTGGTTTTCCGGCAAAGAACTGCTCTATACCACGGCAAGCGGGGACATCGCCATCCTGGACACGGAATCGGGGCGATCCCGCACGGTAGTGGCTCATCGTGATTCTGTGCTTGCTCACCCCGACTGGAGTTCCGCCAACGGGCACCTGCTATTCACCGCGACGAAGTCCGGTGTGAAGCAGATATTTGCGGCCAGGCTCTCGAAAGATGGCTCGTCGGCAGCCGACCGGTGGATACCTCTGGGCTCCAAAGCCGAAGGCGCCGACCTGGCTCGGTGGTCGGCCGATGGCGCCAGGTTGTTTTATTTCTCTCCCGCCGACGGCTATTACTGTCTTTGGGCAAATTCATTCGATTCCACCCGGGAGTCCGTCGGGCGGGCTTCCACCGTCAGACACTACCATGACTGGGGCCGGGGTCCGAGCCGCACCTTCTCGTACATCCTCGGCATGTCGGTCGCCAGGGACTGGATCTACACCAATATCGGAGAAGTAAACGCTACCGTGTGGGCCGGGGATTTGCGGCGCAATCCGTTGCTGACCTTTGTCCGACGGGCGTTCGCTTCCGAGCGATGATCTCGGCCGCTCACCATGCCTGTGGAATGCAAGCATTTTGGTCAGTCCCTGACGCATGCCGCGCTTTTTTTTTCAGTGAACTAAACCGCTTCGCCGTATAGGCGCTTCGCGTCGGCATCGGATCCAACAGCGGCGCTGGCTTTTTACACCGCAGAGAACGCCGAGGAAGCGGAGGCCGCAGAGCAACCCGCTTGCCGGCTCGATGCCGAGCGTGCTTGCTGGTGCGAAGCTCCTGAGTAAGACTGGATTCGGTGGTTCCCCAACTACCGGTCCCATCTTCTATCTACACTTTCGTTTCCGCCGTCCAGTTTTTGTATGTGGAGACGCTGGAAATGCCTTGGGGCAAGAACTGCTTCCCCCGCCAAAATTGGGCATTGTATGGCGGGACCGGAGACCCTGTGGCGGTTTTCTGCATTTCTCCGGTTCTGGTACTATCCTCGTTCTCGTAACACGAAAAACATCAGATTGAATCTTGTGCTGATCAATGAAAGATATTAAGATCTGTAAAGTGAAAACCGAGATCTGGGCCATGGCATCGGCACGATATGCCACGCCGGTCCAGATTCGTGGAAGCTGGAGTTGAATATTGCTCAGGATCTTTCGTGCCGCCGCGTTGCCTTTGCGCCCCGGCTTCGCGGTTCAGGCCCCAGCCGGACGGGCCGTCTGTGCCGGCCGGAGCGCCACACCTCATTGGCTCCATGCGGAATGCCAACGCTAGCACAAGAGTAACGATGCCGACGATCTTCATCCCGATCAACAACGTTGGAGTGAGGTGTCCACAATGAGGGGGCTGATTCTCCTGGCCGGTCTTTGTGCCGGATCTCAGGTTGTAACAGCAGCCTGTACGGCATCAGGTGAGGCATGGCGATGGAACCGGTCCATTCGAAGCGTTTGCTTCAGCCGCACCGTTCACAAGAAATGTGTTCTTGTCGCCCGACAAGGCGAAGCGAATCGAAGTTGAAGAGAACAAGGGATTCAGTCTTATCGTTGGTCGTCCCGTGGCTTGGCCGAACTATGGCAAATCTATCGTCCTGCCGGTCGCGTTTTCCTGGTCGCCTAGTTCGGACGCGTTTTTCGTCATCGACGGTCAGGGTTCGGGAGAGTACTCACAACTGTATGTTTTTCAGATGGAGCCCGTTGGTGTGGTTCAGAGCCGCGATTTCAATAAACTCGTCAGCGCAGCATTTCGAAAAGATGTAGGATGTTCCACCACGGCCGCAGACCCCTCGATCACAGGCTTGGGGTGGTCGAAGGATGGGGCGAAGATATTTGTGTTCGCCCAAGCAACCGTACATGATCCGTGCGGATCTCAGGGAGACCTGCGTGGAGTAACGCTCAACGTGAAGGCGGGCTCCATAGAGCGCTGGTATTCGGAGCGGGAGACCCGGCGTGTGTTCCGCGATATCTTGCCACACTAACATATCGTGAAGCTTCCGGCGCGTTCCCGTATGAGAACCACAGGGGAATCAGCAGCATTGGGCGGGCGGACAGGAAGAGCAATGACACGTCTGGCGATCATGTATCTGGTGGTGGAGGCACTATTTGGCCAAGCCACATCGGCACGGCGAAGGTATCGCAATGCCGAATTCCGTGTTGACCTCCGCGTTCCGCAAGAGGGTTTCCTGTGCTCGTCCCCAAAAGGGGAGCACAATCACGGTTTCTTCATCGTTCTGGGCAGCGCCACTGCCAAGGACTGTCCTGACTACGCTCACCACAGGTCTGTCGATCTCTTCGCTTTCTACAATGCGCTCGACGAAACAAAGCATCTGCCTGGTCTCCTGAAAATGGGATGTGACACCACGGAAGGGCAATGCGAGCCCGGGCCTTCCGGATTGGGGCTGCCCGGTCTGGCCAGTGCTGCGGGCCAGGTGAAACACACTGATGGTTGGATCGACCTGGTCGTAGTCACGCAAGCCGGTGAGCCAAGTCCGTTGGATCCAGGCGAGCCCTCGATCAACTACATCTTTGGGCTGCATACTCGATCTGAGCACTTAGAAGAGGATCTCAAGGTCTTTCGGAAAATTCTGCAGACCGTCAAGCTTGCGCCGGCCCGTAAGTAGGGAGAGTTTCCGATGCCGCAGCACATGTTACGGTCCCGCGCCGGGGGCTGTTTGCGCCTCAAAACGTCCCGCCACGTGATGTTGTCCACGCTTCCCGGCGCAGGGGGTGGGGGCCAAACGGTGGAAATCGAGATCTACGCCGCCGTCTCTTTCCCGTCGATTGTGACCACCTTGGCCTTCTCCTGCTTGGCCTTCCGCGCCCGCGCCAGATGCTCGCGTTGGCGGTCGCTGGTACCCGGCCCGTCGTCCTTGGGCGCGGCGGTCGCCAACCGCTCCTGGATGGCGCGCGTCAACGCGTCCTGCCGGGCGAGCGCGACGAACGTGTACTGCCCGGTCATGTCTACCTCGCTGTGGCCCGCGATCTTGCTGGCCTCGATGGCGCTGCCGCCGACTTCCTGCCGCCACGTGATGTTCGCGCGCCGGAAGGAGTGCGGTCCCAATCCGGCGAAGTCGCATCCCGCGTCTGCGGCGGCGGCGTGGATCGCTTTCCGGACGCCCGAGTCCCACATCGGCCTCGATGGATCGCTTGCCTGGGGGAAGATCCAGTCGTTGGGACCGCGCCGGTCGAGCTTCGCGATCCAGTCCACGAGCCGATCGCGGAGCGCGCCCAATGCGAGCATGCGCTTGCTGTCCTCCGTTTTGGGTTCGTCAATGTCCATGTGCCGGTTGCGCTGCTCGATCTTGACGGTTCCGTTGGTCGGATCGAAGTGCTTGATCATCAGGCCGGAGACTTCGGAGATCCGCGCGCTTGTGCCGATGCACATCTCGACCACCAGCCGGTTTGGATCGCCCAACCGCGCCAGCACCTCGCCCGTCTGCTCCCACGAGAGGATCTGGCGGGCGTTGCGGTACGCCTTCTTCCCGATGTCCACTTTGAAAAGCGGGTTGCGCTTGCCCTCCTCCCAATAGCCCCACTCTTCAGCCTTGTGGTAAACCGCCGACATGGTTTTCCGGACGCCCTTCATCGTCCACCAGGACACCGGATCGCCGTCGTTGCGCTTCAGCGAGAACAGCCAGTCCTCCACATCCTTCGAGTCGATATCGGCCAGCCTCCGGTCGCCCCACTGCGGCAGGATGTAGTTGTCGAGCTTCCACCGCTCCGTGTTCCTGGTGGGGAGCGCGAGTTTGCCACGTCTCTCCAGGTGGCTGTCGATGAACATCTTGGCCACCTCTTTGAAGATCGCCTGCCCCTTGGCCATCGCCGCCTTGACGGTCGGCGCGTTGACCTTCGCCAGTTCCCCATCGCGGATGACCTCCGCTTGCTTTTGGCTGATGGCATCGTCGCCCTTGCTCGGCCCGCAGATATACTTCTTCCGGATCGGCTTCAACGAACCGTCCGAAGCGATCTCGTCCACCCAGTACCGGAAAAACAAATTGCGGTCCTTCGTGACGTCCTTATGCACCTTCGGATGCTGAACTCGCGCTTTCACTCGTACGCCTCCCGACAGCGCCAGAAGGGTACATTCATGCGGCAGCATAAGCAAGTTCCATCGTTTCAATCAGATCGCGAACGCGCGGGGCGTCTCCGGCTGGCAAATATAGAGTGTATGCCGCGCCCGCGTCATGCCCACGTAGAACAGCCGCACCACGGAGTCGCGTGGCGGTCCTATCTGCTGGTACTGCGCGTCACCAGGCCGCGAGAGGTCCGGAAACAGATACACCACGTCGGCCTCGCCGCCCTTGACGCTGTGGATCGTTCCGACCTGATCACCACCTACACCTACGACGCGCTGGCTCATTTGACTCAGGTCACCATGACCCGGCAGGGAACTACTCAGACCCGAACCTTCACCTACGACTCCACCACGCAGCGGCTGACCTCGGTCCAAACACCCGAAGCCGGCATCACCACCTACGCCTACAATTCCGATGGTACCCTGCAGAGCAAGACCGACGCCAAGGGCCAGCAGACCAAATACCAATACGACGCATGGCAGCGCGTGCTCGAAACCGACTACGTCCCCACGGGCTCCGGCCAGCCGGATCCCTGCCAGACCGTGCAGTATCAATACGATTCGGCAACGGTCCTGCAGCCGGGCGGCGAGCGCAATGGCTATGGCCGGCTCACTGGCCTGTATTGGAGCAGTCCCAACTGTCAGTACCAATTCGCCGAGGAGTATGCCTACGGATACACCCATCTGGTGACTCAGAAGCAACTGACCGTGAGAAACACCACCTCGAACGTGCCCGACGTGGTGATGAACGGATACTTCAGTTACGACGCCGAAAGCCGGCTGTACTACTTCGAGACGCCCTACGACGCCGCTAGGCCGGGCACCCAGACCTACACCTGGGACCGCGATGCTCTGGCGCGGCCGATCGACATGTACAGCGGCTCCACGCAATCGCCGACGTCCCTGGTGGGCGGGGTCACTTACAACGGC